>Ga0136617_10000006_pt1 | contig 120492 bp, 116 predicted proteins | sample AntDrymUQ3222106_2_FD_129672 | JGI IMG/M metagenome (GOLD analysis project Ga0136617, IMG submission 129672) | Polar desert sand microbial communities from Dry Valleys, Antarctica - metaG UQ322 (21.06) | ecosystem: Environmental > Terrestrial > Soil > Desert | place: Antarctica: Dry Valley...
AGTCGCCACAACCGGCGGTTTATCAAATAACGGTTCAATCAAAGCCCATTGTTCATCGGTTAATTCTTCACGTCTAGCCATCCGTGAATTTTATCAAACTATTTTTGAGATGGCTTCTAATAAACGTATTAAGCTAAATCATATTGTACCTGTCGCTAAGCAATTGGTTAATCCGATTCCAAGACACAAAGTCAGTTCCACAACTGAATAAGTTAAGTAACATTCTTATCTTTTCTACTCGTGTCCTCACGTCGCTTATTTTGTTGTTTCTCCAACAGCCATTCGCCTTGTTTCAAAGCATGAAGGTCACAAAATCACAGCTCAATTCAGATACATAAGAAAACCTAACATTAAGGAAAAATTAAATAGAAGTTACGCAGTTGAACGAAAAACCAACAATTTACAAGCCTTTTTGACAGATGCAAATTGTCATAAGTCTTTTATTTTCATCATAGATTTGTTCAACAATGTTTCAACTGCGTAACTTCTGTTTGAGTAACACCTAAATTAAGTGATATTAATATTATGACTCTGAAAACCGGCAGTTTTTTACGTTTCGGATTCAGCCCGATTGACGATTCGGGTCAGAGTTTTGCGGTCAATATCAAGTATTCGCGCCGCCGCTTGTTTATTGCCACCGGTTGAAGAAAGAACCTCGGCAACATATTTCGCTTCCATTATAGTAAGCGGTAGCAGGCGGTAATATTGAGGTTGAGAGCAAAGTAGGAGTGGGGACAACCTTTCGGATTTATCTGCCGCAGGTAGCGGAACAATCCGAAGCGGTGGAGATGAAAGATACTTTGGCAGAATCGCTCACCGGAACCGAAACGATTCTGCTGGTTGAAGATGAAGAACTGGTGCGTAATCTGTCAAGGGAAATTCTTGAAACTTGCGGCTACACTGTAATCGAAGCACGGGACGGGTTAGAAGCGTTGGAATGTTGTGATAAGGGAGATTGTAAAATTGATTTGCTGATGACCGATATCGTAATGCCGCGGATGGGAGGTCGCGAGTTAGCTGAGAAATTAACCGAAAAGCTGCCTAACTTAAAAATTCTTTTCACTTCCGGCTATGCCGATAATGAAATGGTGCGCCGCGATATTATCGAAACCAGCACCAACTTTATCCAAAAGCCGTTCACTTTGGACGCCTTAGCCCATAAGGTCAGAGAAGTGCTGGATGCCGGAGATTTCAAAGCTAAAAATTATTCGTCGCTTGGAAATTTAAACTCTGCTTTGTCGCTTGACTTTGAAAATCGGGCTAAAAGTAATACATTTTTCAAAAACCATTTTTAGCGGTGCAAATTTATGACGCAACCGAAATTAACAAAAAATCGAATCTCCAAAAAAGCCGCGAGCTTCACCGAATCGGTTATCCGCGAGATGACGCGCGAAGCTGTTAAATACGGCGCGGTCAATCTCGGACAAGGCTTTCCAGATTTTGCCGCGCCCGAAGACATTAAACAAAAGGCGCGGGACGCGATTGCCGCCGACCATAATCAATATGCAATAACTTGGGGCGTGAAAAGTTTTCGTGACGCGATTGCCGCTAAAACAAAATGGTTTTTAGGATTGGACATTGACCCGGAAACCGAAATTACCGTCACGTGCGGCTCGACCGAAGGAATGATTGCCGGAATGCTGGCGACGGTTGACGCGGGCGAGGAAGTCGTCGTTTTCGAGCCGTTTTACGAAAACTACGCGCCGGACGCGATTTTGTCGGACGCAAAACCCGTTCACGTTCCGCTTTATCGCAGCGAAAACGGTTGGCATTTCGAGCGCGACGAACTCAGAAACGCTTTCAGCGAGCGCACGAAGACAATTATTATTTGCAATCCGAACAATCCGACGGGCAAAGTTTTCTCCCGCGAAGAATTAGAATTTATCGCCGATTTGTGCAAAGAGTTTGACGCAATTTGCTTTACCGACGAGATTTACGAACACATTGTTTACAAAGGAGAAAGGTGGAAGGCAAAAGGCGAAAGTGAAGAAATAAAACATATTTCGATAGCACAGCTTGATGGAATGCGTGAAAGAACAGTTGTTGTAAATTCTTTGTCGAAGACTTATTCGGTAACGGGCTGGCGCGTCGGTTACTGCATTGCGCCGCCCGATATTACGAATGCGATTCGAAAAGTTCACGATTTTTTGACTGTCGGCGCGGCAAATCCGCTTCAGCACGCGGGCGCGTATGCTTTGAGTTTGCCCGAAAGTTATTACGACGAATTACAAAAAGAATATCAACGAAAGCGCGATTTTATCGTTCCCGTTTTGCAGGACGCCGGTTTTAAATGCGATACGCCGCAGGGCGCTTATTATGTGATGACCGATATTTCAGATTTCAATTTTGAAAACGACATCGAATTCACAAAATTTTTAATTCGAGAAATCGGCGTGGCTGTCGTGCCGGGTTCGTCGTTTTATCACGACGACGCTTTGGGGAAAACCGAAGTTCGCTTTTGTTTTTGCAAAAAGGACGAAACTTTGGAAGCAGCGGCGGAAAGATTGCAAATGCTAAAATCCCGAATCTGAAATAAAAAACCTGTCGCTTTGAAAGACGACAGGTTTTTTATTTTGTTTAATTGAAACGCTTATCTATTAACGTTTGTTCTGGTGTTTGTCGTGGTGCTGTTGCTGCCCGTCATTTGATTCGTTAACGAATCATTCGGTTGAATTTTCAAAACGCTGTTCACGTTTTTAACACCTTGGATACCTTTAGCAACCGAAATTGCTTTATCGGCTTCTGCTTTGTTGGCAACTGTTCCGCGAAGCGTAACGACATCGTTTGTAACATCAACATTGATGGTCGAGTCACGTAATTCATTGGTTGTCGCTAAAGCCGCTTTAGTTTTAAACCACAGCCAGCTATCGTTAGCGCCACTTCCGATGGTGCTGCCGGTTCTGTCTGTTTCATATTGGGCTTTGTTCTTTTCATATTCTTCGCGCGTCATATTCGCGTTATAACGATTGCTGTTTGTTGTAGTAAGGTTTGCGTTGGTAATAGGCGCTTGGTTTGAATTAAGAACTACCGCCGTATTCGCATTTACATTACCGTTGACTTTGACATTTGTGTTTCCGGTTGTCGAACAACCGATTAAAGCCATTGCAAGAATGGCAACGAAAGTAAATAATGTGATTTTTTTCATACTGATTCCTCTGTTCATTAAAAATTTCAAATAAAAGTTATAAAACTTTCCGACTATCCTATTATATTCGACAAATGTTTTCAAAGCAGAATTGCACTAAAAGCTTATAAAACTCTAAATTATAAAATTTATTTGACTGTTATTATTTGAAATTTTCGGTCGAAACAATTTTTTATTCGCACTAAATACAACCAATTCAACAAATTTGCTCGTCAAAAGAGTAAAAATTATTACATTTGTCAAATTTTTCGGAGGTTTATATGTTACACAAATTATCTGTTTTTATTATGCTTTCGTTTGCCGTCTGCACGGTCGCAAATGCTCAAAACCAAAGTCCTGCGTCGAAAGAGCCAGGCGAAAAAAAAGCTCAACCTATGATTTTTGAGATGCCTTTTGCGGGGAGCTATCTCGGCGTTCAAACAAAAGATATTTCAAAAGAAAATATGGCGCAATACAATTTGCGCGAAGTGCGCGGCGTGGCGGTCGAAAAAGTGTCGGAAAATTCGCCTGCGGCACAAGCCGGAATTCAAAACGGCGACGTAATTCTGAAATTTAACGGCGAAGAAATAACCAGCGTTCGTAAATTAACCCGTTTAATCAGTGAAGTTGCGCCGGACCACCAGGCGCGGATTACAATTTTGCGCGGCGGAAACGAGCGCGAAATTACCGCAACGCTCGGAAAACGCGAAATGCTAAAATTTGAAAATACCGGAATGCTCGAAAGGTTATACGGTTTGCCGGGAATTCCCGAATATCCGAACCGACCGCCGCAACTCGGACAGCTTCCGCCGATGGGCAATGACCAAGACGGCTTCATGTTCCGCACCGATTCAAATCGTCAAATCGGCGTAGGCATTACGCCTTTGACCAAGCAACTCGGCGAATACTTCGGCGTTGCCGACGGCAAAGGCTTACTCGTCAGCAGCGTGCGCCAAAATTCGCCTGCCGCCAAATCCGGCTTGCGAGCAGGCGACGTGATTGTTGAAGTCGAAGGCAAACAAATCAGCGAAACATCTGATTTGATTCGCCTTATGAACGAAAAGAAAGAAGGCGACGTTACGCTAACCGTCGTCCGAGACAAAAACCGGAAGACATTTCGCGTTACTCCCGAAACCTTAAAACTCGAAAAAACGCCTTTTAAGGAACTTGAAAATTTGCGCGACGGAAGCCTAAATTAAGTAAAATAAAAGAATCGTGGATAATCATTTTCGTTACTGTAAAAGCGTAATTTGGTTATCCACATTCTATTTTGTTTTTCAATTCAAAATCTCGCCCGCCACGCGAATTCCGTGATAAAACGCTTCTTCAAAAAGCGCGATGCCGCTCAAATCCGAATGCGCGAAGTGTATGTTCCGAAACGATTTTTGCGCCTGTTCGCGCGCGCCTGACCAGAGAAAATTCGGCTTCGGGGAAATCATCGCGTGTCCCCAGCGCATAATGTCAATTCTTTCGGTTAAATTGCGAATGTCTTTGTGCGCCGTTGATAAATCCGATAAAACTACGTCGGCGAGTTCGCGCCAATCGAGACCGAAAAGTTTCGCCCGACCGCCAGCTTCGCACATCGGAAAATAATATGTAAAAACCGTCTGCCCGTAGTCAATTCCTTTTTGATGCGTCGCGTTTACATAGCCAAGCGACGGGCTTTCGTAAATCACGTTGTCCCAGGCAAGCGGAAAATCTTTGACAAATTGCGTTTGCGGTCGGTCTCGCAAAAACAAATTAGCCACAAACCAGGCATTGTGTTCAAATTCCTTAACATATTCGGGCGCGTTTTCCTTAAAATCTCGAATCAGATATTTTGCCGTAAAAATCGGCGCGGCGAAAACCGCTTTTTCACAACGCAAACCTCTTAACTCGTTTGTTTCCGTATTTAAATAAATTATGTCAACGCCTTTTTCGTTCGGAACGATTTCAAGCGCGATTGTTTTAAGGCGCGTTTTATCTTTTACGCGCTCGTGCAGAAAATTTACAAACCTGCCGTTGCCTTCGGGAAATGTAATAAACGGCTGTGATTCTTCGCCCGCGTGACGAACGCGCGAGCAGAAATAAAAAAGTCCCGCCCACGCCGAAGTTTGCTCTAATCGTAAGCCGTAATCGTCGCGCGTAGCGTAATCGCAATACCAAAAAAGTCTTTCTGAAGTAAAGCCCTTTTCTCTTAAAAAATCGGCGAAGAAAATTCTGTCTAAACTCGTAACTTCCGTATCTGTCGAACAATCTGCAACCGGAACGACAAAAGCGCGTTTGCCTTTCGCATCGCGCCAATTCACCCAAAAATCAATTTGCTTTTGAAATTCGCCCAACTGTCGTTTATCTTCTTCGCTCGCGCCGACCGTCAAATACAAACCTTCATACCAACGCCCTTTATAAAAAACTCGTTCTTCCGGCTCGCGGCAAAGAAACTGTTCTTTTACAACAACTTCGCCATCTTGGTTTCTGCCTTCGACGAGGTTCATTTCATCGAGCAAAGAAATCAATTCCGCGTTTTCCCGAAAAGGAACGGGCAAATAATGCGCGCCCCACGGATAACCGATAAAATTGTTTTTTCCGCTTCGCGCCGTTCCGCCGATTGCCGATTCTAACTCAAGCAAAACAAAATCGTTGAAATTTTCTTTCTGGAATTTCCAAGCCGCGCTCAAACCCGCCGCCCCGCCGCCGATGATTGCAACTTTGGCGTTTTCCCAATTATTTGCAGGAACTTCTGGTTTTCGGTTTTCGCGCAAAATATGACCGATATTTACATCTGCGCCGATGATTTCGCCTTCGGGAAAATGACTTGCAGAGTTTGATTTGCACGCCGCAAGCGCGAAAGGCAAGCCTAAAAACGCGGACAAAATTTCGCGGCGCGTGAATTTGGACATTACAATTCGAGTTCGTCGAGAATGAGAATTTTCAGTTCGCTTATACGCTTCAAACCATTATCGTTGCACAAAAAAGCGTCGCAACCGTTTTCCAAAGCAGTAGCGATTTGCAAAGCGTCAGGTATTCGCAAATTATATTGAGCGCGAAGCCGGGCGGCGGTTTCGGCAATTGAAGAATTTAGCGGAAAAAGTTTGAAGCCCGTTCCGTTGTAAAGTAAGTCGCGGTATTTGTCTGCGAGATTTTGATTGTTTTGACGAAGCGGCTGCACTAAAACTTCCGTCAGCGTGATGACGGAACTATGAGCTTGAAAATCACCGTCGGTTAAGCGTTTGAAAACCTCCCGCATAACGTCAACGTAAAGAGGATTACGTTCAACAAAATAAATGAACGGAGAAGTATCCAAGCCAATGAAATTCATGTTTTGAAAAGCATCGTCTAATTTCATTACGGACGATGCTCCCACTCGTTGCGAAGCTCGTTGACGTATTCCTGTGCGTCAACTCCTTCCCAAATTTCCGCGCCTAATCCTTCTAATTCCAGTAAACTGCGTTTTTTAGACGGCTCTTTCGTTTCCTTGCCGCTTGCCAATTCTTGCGCTATTTTCGCCAGAAGTTTTATTTGTTCGCTCTGCGGCAAAGGTTTGATGTGCTTTTGATAAATCGTTTCGATATTCGTTTGCATAGCTTTTCCCTCACAAACATTTTAACAGAAATTCTTATTCAAATCTGCGCCATTCCGCTTCGTAATATCTCACCAATGCTTGATTATCCAGCCGATTGATTTGGATTTCTTCATCGGGCAAATTTGTGTCGGTCGAAAATTCAAACATCGAAGCAAACGAATTATTATTCAAAAATTTTAGCTCGACATTTTCGGGCGGTCTTGTCGGCGCGTCAAACGGCTGCAGTTTTGCTAGCGCGAAGCCCCAAACGCCGAAACTCGGAACGGTTGTTTGATACGGTTTGACGTTAAATCCGGCGGCTTCGAGCGTTTTTATAATGCACCAATAAGACTTTCGCGCAATCAGAGGCGACGTTGTTTGAACGACCACCGCGGAGTCAGGCTTTAATTTTGATTTCAAAAGATTGTAAAAGCGCGTCGTGTAAAGTTTTCCCAAAGCGAAATTGTTTGGATCGGGAAAATCAACAACTACAATGTCGAAAGGCTCGGTTTGCGTGTCGTTCAGCCAAACAAAAGCGTCGGCGTTGGCGACCGAAACCTTTGGATTTTCAAACGAATGCCGATTGAGTTCAGCCAATGCGGGCAATGATTTTGAAAGATTCGTCATCAATGGGTCAAGGTCAACGAGTTGAACAAATTCGACTGACGGATATTTCAAAATCTCGCGCAGCGCAAGCCCGTCGCCGCCGCCTAAAACCAAAACTCGTTTTGGATTCGCGCCGTAAGCGGCAAACGCCGGATGGACCAGCGCTTCGTGATAACGATATTCGTCAAACGAATTAAATTGCAGATTTCCATTCAGGAAAAGCGAGTAACCGGTTTTTCCTTTCGTCACGACGATACGTTGATAATTAGAGCTTTTCGCATAAATTATGTCGTCGGAAAAAAGCGCGTCTTCGGCGAGAGAAGTTAATTTGTCGGCATTGATAAAGGCGATGAGAAGCAAAACGATAATGATAAAACCTTTGACGCGCAAAACGTTGACGTTTTTTTTGATAAGCGGTTCGAGCAGCCACGTTGCCCAAATGCCGACTGCGGCGTTGAGCATTCCGAACAATAAAGAAGTTCGCACAAGTCCGTGTTTCGGGACGAGAAAAAGCGGAAAAAGCAACGACGCGGCGAGCGCGCCGATATAATCGAGCGAGAGAACGCGCGAAACCAAATCCTTAAAATCGAGTTCGTCTTTTAGAATCCGCATCAAAAGCGGAATTTCCAAACCGACAAGCGTTCCGATTAGAAAAACCGTGCCGTAAAGCACAACGCCGAAATATGACAAATTAGCGAAACTGAAAAAAAGAAGCGGCGCGGAAAAACCGCCGAGAACGGCGACCGCGAGTTCAACATCAACAAATTTTTCGGCGATGTTTTTTTCGATAAAACCCGACAACCAAGAACCGACGCCCATCGCAAAAAGATAAATGCCGATAATCAGAGAAAATTGCGTTACCGAATCGCCGAGAACATAAGAAGAAAGTGTTCCCGCAACAAGCTCGTAAATCAAACCGCAAGTGGCGATAATGAAGACGTTTAGAAAAAGTAGAGGCGTTCGATTCATAGAAGCCAGAATACAGAATTCAGTAGTCAGTAGAAAATCCGTTTATTCTGAATTCTGTATTCTGGCTACTGTCTTCTGTCTTCCCTAAAATTATCCGTGAATTGCCGCCGCGATAATAATCGCAATGCCAATCATTATCGCGCCGATGACGATACCGAGCGCGGTGTTTTGGTCTTCTTCGATTTCTTTGCGAATCGGAAACATTCTGCCCAAAACGCCATAAGCAGCGGCAAAGAAAACCAAGCCGATAAAAACAAAAATCAGCGTTGTGACGATAACCTCAAGCAATTGGTCAAGTTTAACGACAAACGCCAGCGCGTTCGGATTAAAAATTGTAGTCAACATTATTTTCCTCCACGAAAACCCGTATAAATAAACGGCATTCCAAATCTCGAATTGCGCCCCGAATTAGCAAACTCCCAGCCAAACCAGGTTGCCGTCATATAAAGAAGAATCACTCCGATTCCGAAAATTACGAAAATTGCTTTAAACATAAATTTTAGTGCTCAGTGGTTAGTGATAAGTGGTAAGTGAAAGAAAAATACTAACCACTTACCACTTACCACTAACCACTACTTCCGAACATACTTTCGCTCCAGCGACTTGATTCGAACATAAATTTGCGAATCAAACTTAGAAGCGGCAAAATCGCCAGAGCAAAAAGCGCCAAAAAGAAATTTACGCCGCGCGTGACGTTTTGTTCGACTTTGACGCTAACCGGCAAAGGTTGCTGCCAGTTTCCCCAGCTTCCTTCGACGCGCAAGCTGTATTTTCCCGCGGGCAGCGCCGAGATTGTGGCGTCGCTCGATTGTCCGCCTTCCGACCAGCTTTCTCCGCCTTCGACGCCATTGTAATACTCAACGTCAATCGGCACGGACTCAACTTCGTTGTTTTGATCGTTGATTAAATCAACGTCTAAATTCGCCCACGAATTATTGATGCCGGGCGATAACGCCGTAATTCGCACGTTGCGATTTCCTTTTATTTCAAACGGTTGAGAGAAAACGGTTTGCGAAGCATTTTCACCGGGCAGCGGCGGCAAAACAATTTCCTGCGATAAAGCGTCGCTGCTAAAACCGGTTAACGGAATCATAAAAATTGAAATCAGCAGAAAAAGCGCGAGCATCGCAAGACCGGCTTTCAAATAAAATCCGCCCGTAAAAGGCTGGTTCGGCGCAACCAGCCGTGGTTTTGGCAACCCGGAAATACCGAAGGCTTTTTCAATTTCGGCGTTTGTTCTGTAAGTTCCGAGCGACCAATTGATTTCCGTCGGCGATTGCTCCATCGAAAGCATCAATGGCGGCGCGACATAATCAACCGCGCGGACGGTTTCGCCGACTTCGACGCGCCAGTAAAATTCGCCTTTGACATATTCGACTTTGGCGGGCGCGTCTTGAAAAATTTTGAAGGTTTTACCGTTGTAATCGGCAGACTTTTCAATCGCCGTTACTTCCGCTGCATTAATTGGCTCGACAAAATTCCAGTGATTGTCGGAATGCACGAGCCAGCGAAAACCGACGTTTGCGTTGTAAAGCAGATATTCGTGCCAAAAATATTTTGTTTCTTCAATCGTCACGCTTCTGACAACCGCGCCGATAATTTTCATTTTCGCTTCATTCGCAAAAGTTCCTTCCGCGCCGATTGGCAAAACAAAATCGTCCGTCGGCGAAGCATTCAACGCGCGCAAAAAAGTCAAATTTCCTTGATTGACATCTAAAAGCGAATTGCAAAACGGGCAAGTCACGCGCTCGGTTTTGTCCGGTGCAGCCAAATCTAAAGCGCCGCCGCAATTCGGACAACCCATCGCCACGGCGGAAACTCTTTTGGCTTGTCTCTCGGGTGGCTTCGCGCCCGCCAAACCAATATCGGCAAGCGAAACTTCTTTTCCGACAAAAACCCAAGGCGGATTTTCGCTGTAATCAATCGTTCCGAAAGCGTTGTTTTTTCCTGAAAAATCGGCGTAATCGCTTCGTTCGTTCGGCGTCAATTTGTACGGAATTTCGCCGTCAGCGGCAATCGCGGTCGCCGTGCCTTTCTCCGTAACTATTAAAGGCGTTTCGTCAGAAATTGCTTCAATTGTTTGACCGAGCTGCAAACTTTCAAACGACGGAAGCGCAACATTTTCGGGCAAAGGTTTATAAAATGTCAGGTAAAATTTGCCCTGCGCTTCGGCGAGCCAACCGACCCAGCCGTTTGAAAACGTCGCGTACCATTCGTCCCAAAATCCGCCAAGCTGATGACGAAGCTGCGCGCGCCCCGTAAGCTCAAAACGATTCGCATTCCAAACGCCTTTTAGACCGATTTTTAAAGGCGATTCTGTTTCGACAATCTCCGCAACTTTTCCTAAATCTTCAAGTTTCCTATCGTTTCTGGCGACAGCTGAACGGCAAAACGGACAAACAAGCACAATCGTCGAGCCGGATTTAAACTCAATCGGCGCGGCGCACGAAGGACAATTTGCCTGTAAAACGCTCAACGTTTACCTCCGGCAATTTTGGATTTTAGATTTTGGATTTTGGATTGTTGATTGCCGCGTTCAATTTTTTGAACATTAACATTTTTTGCGCTGAGCATCTCGCATAGATTCGCTTCCCAATTCCATTCGGGACGAGTCCGACAACAATAGAGATTAAAGGTTGCGAAATTATGCTCAGGATATGTATGACAGGCAAGATGCGATTCGGTTAAAGCGACTAAGCCGGTTACACCTTTTTCGCCGGGAAATTGATGCCAGAAGCCTTCGCCGATGGTTTTTAAATTTAAATCCGCAATGACACGCTCGAAAATAGCGCGGAGCGTTTTCACATCGCGCAATTTCTCAGCTTCACAGCCTTCGGCTTCAATTAACCATTCAGTTCCGACAATCATTGTTTTCTTGATTGCTTACGTTTTTTTCGCCGCAAAAGTTTATTACAATTTACCGCGAACTTTGACTTTTGTTCTGCGTTATAATGCTCGGGTGGAAGTTATGTCGAGAAAAACTATAACCAAAAAAATTGCATTTGTCATATCTTGTCTGATTCTGGCAGGGAGTTTTACAGGTTGTTTTTCCGCTGCGTCAAAAGGCGAAAAGAAAATCGCCGACGAAACGGTTAAAGAATTTTCGGAAAGTTACGGGAAACCGCAAACAGTTGGAAAAATTGAATCAGCCGAAATAACCGAAAGCAGCGGAATTGTCGCTTCAAAATGTCAAGCGGATGTTTTCTGGACGCACAACGATTCGGGTAACGGCGCGTTTCTTTTTGCGATGAACGCAAAAGGCAAAAATTTGGGAACGTGGAAAGTCAAAAACGCAAAAAATAACGATTGGGAAGACGTTGCCGCTTTCGAAAACGAGCAAGGCGAATGTTTTCTTTATGTGGGCGACATCGGCAACAACGTTCGCGCGAGCGAAGAGTTTACAATTTATCGCGTCAGAGAACCGAAAATTTCCGATGCGGTAAAAAAATCGAGCAAGAAAAATGCTCTCGAAACGGAAAAAGCCGAAGCGATTCGATTTGATTATCCTGATATGCGGCACGACGCTGAAACTTTGCTCGTTCACCCGCAAACGGGCGACATGTACGTTTTGACAAAACGCTTGAGCGGCGCGGCGGGCGTTTATAAGTTTGCAAAAAATTACAGTTTGGATAAAACAAATAGACTTGAAAAAATCGTTGATTTTAGCGTTCCCGCGATTCCGAACGGATTTTTAACCGGTGGCGATATTTCTTCAGACGGCAAGCGCCTAATCATTTGCGATTACTTTGGCGGTTATGAATTCGTTTTGCCGGAAAAAGCAAAAAACTTTGACGAAATTTTCGAGCAAAACCCGGCGGTTGTCGCTTTGGGCGAAAGAGCGCAGGGCGAAGCGGTTTGTTATTCGGCGGACGGAAATTCGATTTTTGCGACGAGCGAAAAGAAAAACTCGCCGGTTATTAAAGTTGAGAAAAGATAAAAGTTTGATTTTTTTATCAGCTAGAAATTCGTTTATAATCAAATACTTTTAATAAATTTCACGGAGGATTTTACGCATTTATGAAAACCGAAACATTAAACTTGACCACCGCCAAAGGCGAAACTACGGCTTACGTTGCGTTGCCCGACGAAACCGATGGCGAAAGAAACGCCGTCATTTTGATTCACGAATGGTGGGGCTTGAACGACCATATAAAAGACATCGCAAATCGTTACGCCGCAGAAGGTTTTACGGTAATCGCCCCTGACCTTTTTCGCGGCAAAACTGCCGCAAATTCTGAAGAAGCCGGAAAATTGATGAACGCACTCGAACTTGAAGACGGTTTGGACACGATAAAAAACACAATCACAGCCGCGCAGGATAAATACGAAATCACGCGTTTCGGCATTACGGGTTTTTGTATGGGCGGATCTTACGCGCTGCAAGCCGTCTGTCATTTGGAAGGTTTAAGCGCATCCGCGCCGTTTTACGGCGACATTCCCGATGAAATGACATTAAAAGGTTTGAAAACGCCGGTGATTTTTATTTCGGGAACAAAAGATAAATGGATAAATCCCGAAAAAGTGAAAGAATTGGAAAGAATTGCCGAAGCGAATACCTTACCGATTAAATCGGAAAAATACGAAGCCGACCACGCTTTTTTCAACAATACACGCCCGGAAGTTTACGACGAAGAAGCGGCACGCGACGCCTGGACGAAAGTTATCGCATTTTTTAATGAAAATTTAAATAAAACGGCGCCCGAATTAAATGAGATTCACGCAGATGATATATTTTGAAATTCAGGACGATTAATTTCGCAGCATCTCAAATAATTCTGTTTCACTCGGCAAAGCCGTTCTCGCGCCTAAACTTCGACATTTAAGCGCGGCAACGGCGTTTGCCATTCGCGCGGCGGTTTCCACCGTTTCGCCTTTCAACAAACCGTAGAGAAAACCGGCGCGAAACGAATCGCCCGCGCCGGTCGTATCTCGACAGCCGCCCGGAACGGCAAAACCTTTTGTTTCGACGAATTGATTTTCGCACAAAATAAGCGAACCGTTTTCACCTAACGTCATTCCGACAATCGAACATCCGAAGCGTTGTTTTATTTCGCCGAGAGATTGTTTTTTATCTTTTGTTCCGATGAGTTTCTGGGGGAACTCAGACGACGCAATTAAAATATCAACCAACGGCAGAAGCTCATTAATTCCTTCAAAAACATCGTCAATATCAACCGAAACAATCGCGCCCGCTGATTTTGCTTTTCGCACCATTTGCAAACAAGCGCGCTTGTCATGCGGCGTAAAATGCAAAACTTTTCCAAGCGCGGCAGCTTCGAGCGGCGCGTCCGTTTCGTCGTAAGCAAGAAGTCTGTCTCTGTGCCAGATAACAGTTCGCTCGCCGTTGCGCTCGTCAATTATGATAAAAGCGATTTGCGTTCTCGCGCCCGCAATTTGTTCAGCAAATCTCACGTCAACATTTTCGTCACTCAAGGAACGCAAACCAAAATCACCTTCTTTATCATCGCCGAAACGCCCGACATATGAAGTTTTCAAACCCAAACGACGCAAGCCGACCATTGTCGTTGCCACTTCGCCGCCCGCCGCTTGAATGTAATCGGAAAGGTGAATTTTTGAATCGAACGCCGGATATTTAGGCACTTGAATCAAATAATCAACCGCGTTCGTGCCTAATCCGACAACGTCAAATTCTTTATTTTCAGCTAAACTAAACGGAAATCGCATTTTGTAATTTGGAAAATTTTACCTTTTAATATAACCGATGCTTTTAACCGAGCGTTGCGAAAAATTAGTAAATTTTTTGAATTAAACTCTTGCAAAATGTTCTCAAACAAGTTAGATAGATTAACACATACAAAATTCACTTGGTTTTTAAGTGAAGCGCAATAAATTTTAAAAATTATCTGGAGAAAAGAAAAATGCCAACCACAGCTTGCCCCGAATGCAGCGAAGATGTTTATGTTGACGCCGATTCCGAACAAGGCGACACCGTTTCTTGCGACGAATGCGGCACGGATTTGGAAATCGTCGGACTCGACCCAATTGAATTGGACGTTTATGAAGAAGACGATGACCTAGATGATTTGGACGACGAAGACGAGTTTTAGAATGGAAAACGGAAAATGGAAAACGGAAAATTAAAAACCCGAAACGCGATTTTGCAAAAAATTATTCATTTTCCGTTTTCCGTTGATTGGCTTATTGTTTTGTTTCGTAGCCAGGTCGATTTTGCTTGACTCGTAAATCACTCGGAACTTCAATCCGAACTTGGTTGAATCTTTTGCCTTGACGATTTTCCGTTTTTGGATAAAACGCTAAAACATAAGAAGTTGTAATTTCTTCCGCCAAAGATTTAAAGAGCTGTTCAAAATTTTTTTCCGTCGCGTAAAACGCGCGTCCGCCTGTTTTTTCCAGCAAACCGCTTGCCTCGAGCGGCGTTAGAAGCGGTTTTTTGTCCGTTTGCAGCCGCGAAAATGACGGCAGCAGAACCGAATAAACGGTTGTTTCGGCGTCGTTCGCGCGTTCGATAACGGTTTTCGGCGAAACCGTGTCACCCACAGGAAAACCGTCGGTAATCAAAACAATGGCGCGTTTCGGCAACTTTCGATTAATTTCGGACGGCGATTTTTTTTTCAAAAGTCTGATTGCGTCGTCAACCGCGTCGTAGGCGTGTGTCGAAAGTCCGTCTTGCTCGCGGAGAAGTTTTCCAAAAGTTTTTTCGAGTTTGTCAGGGCGATTGGTAAACGATTGCAGAGTTTTAACCTGCATTCCGAAAGTCATCACGGCAAAATAAGAATCGTAATCGGCAAGCCTTTGGACAAAAATTTGCAGCGCGTCTCGGAGTTTTGAGATTTCCGCCGAAGTTACGCTGCCTGAAACGTCAAGCGCGAAAACAATCGAAAGCGGGCGGCTTTCGTCGTTTCTTTTAACCGGCTCAAAAAAATCAATTGGACGTTCGACGCCGTTTTCAAAAACTTTAAAGTCTTTTGCTTCGAGACCGCGCACGGGCTTGCCGCTTTTGTCCGTAACCGTTACTTCAAAGCCAATCAACTCAGTTTCGATACGAATTACGTCGTCGGAATTTTGGGCGAAAACGGCAGACGCAAAAAATAAAATTAAACTGCCGAGACGCAGAAAGGGAAACAATGGAAAGTGAAAAACGGAAAATGGAAAATGGAAAATGAGAAATACCTGCTTCCGATTAATCATTTTCCACTTTCCATTTTTCATTTTCCGTTTTCCTCCGCGTCTCGGCGGTTCATTTAATTTTTTACAAACTCAAAGTATCCGAACTTATCGGGAACGTGAAAGTTTGGCGTCGCCGTCTTGGTCGATTGCCAAGCTAAATATCCTCGATTCTCGCCGACGCCGACGCAGCGAAACAAATTTCCGCGCCAAACATCGCCGTTTCGCGGCTTTTTTCCGAACGCTTGCCAGTTTATTTTCATCATCGCAAAAACTTTATTATCCCAAATCTCAGCGGATACCTTCATTTCCGAATCGTATCCAAAATCTGTTTCGCGCTCGCCGTTCGGCAAGATTTTTAATTTCAAATCGAGCCATTCACCTGTTGGCGCCGCCTCAAATTCAAAATAAGTTTCAGGAGTTTTTGCGCCGGGCGCGATGAAAATTTCAAAACAGTCGCGCTCCCACAAATTTATCGTCTTTTTCGTCGTATTCGGTTCGTCGTTAACTATCAAAGGTTCGCTTTGATTTCCCGTAAACCAAACAAATAAAGCCTCTTCAGTCCAAACCAACCGCCCTTTAGCGTGTCTTTCAATTTCCGCTGCCGCGCCCGACCAATACAAATGCAAATTTGTTTCTTCCGTCTCGCGCCAAACTTTGTTTTCAAAATCGGAAATCTCGAAATCCGTGTTTGTATATGAAACCTTTAACCGATTCATCTGTTGCCTCGAAAATTCAATTATAACTTACAAGCAAACCATTTTGGTAAACATTCAATAAAATTGAACAGTTAATTTTCCGTTTTCCTCCGCGGCGTTGTTCTCGCTTAAGTAACGCCAGCGAGACGGGCAGCGTTACCTTTCTAGCTATCAATTTATTTCCACCCTTAAACCGTCTATGGCTTCAACAACTCCACACGGCGGAGAAAATTTTTCGATTTCCTTCCGAAAATCCACTTTGTCCCATTCAGCGTAAAAATGCGTCAGCATCGCGCATTTCGGCTTTCCATAGCGTATCAGATACATTGCCTCGCTGAGTTCAAGATGCGTTTCGGATTGTTTATTTTTAAAATAAGAACATTCCATTACCAGCAAATCAACGCCGCGCGCCAAAGCCGCTAGTTCTTTTGCGAAACCCGTATCCGCCGTATAAACGATTGTTTTGCCGTTTTTGTCTCTGATGTGAATTGCCAGACTTTCGTCGGTATGTAACGTTTTAACCGCGACGGCTTCGGTTTCCGGCAAAATCTCGAATTTGTCGAGCGGTTCGACTTCCATAATTTCAAGCGGAAAAGGCTGGTTGAAAAGTTTGTAATCATTAGCTTCATCAAACGCTTCAATCAATTTTTGCAATCCTTTCGCTCCAAAAATTCGCAAAGGCTTTTTTCTATTTTGCGTTTCAGCCGCGTTTCTCGTTCCGAACAAAAAGGGGGCGAGACCGCCAACGTGGTCAAGATGAAAATGCGAAATCCAAATCGCGTCAAGATTCGCCCAATCAAGCTTTTCCTGCGCCATTTGATGAATTGCTGACGCGCCGCAATCAAGCAAAACCGAACCGTTTTCCGTTTCGAGCCAATAGCCTGAACTGCTTCTTTGCGCGTGCGGAACGGCTGTTCCCGAACCGAAAATTACAAGTTTCATACATTTACCATTTACCATTTATCATTTATCATTTACCGCAGATGAAAGAGGATAACGTTACCTATGCAAAGGCATACAATTTCGCTATCAGAATAGTAAAAGCATATCAGTATTTGTGTGAAGAGAAAAAAGAATACGTTTTATCAAAACAAATGTTAAGGAGCGGAACTTCTATTGGCGCAAATATAGCCGAGGCAAACGGGGCAATTTCGGAAGCTGAATTTTCAAGCAAAATCAGCATTGCTTACAAAGAATGTTTGGAAACAAAATACTGGCTCTCGCTTTTGAAAGTATGCACGATGACGCTGATGAAATAGGCAAAATTTTATTTGCAATACTCAAAAAAACAAGAATCAACAAATAATAAACACAAGTTTATCATTCATTACTGAATAAGCGATAAATGATAAATGATAAATGATAAATGATAAATGTAGATATTCTCGCAATTTTCGCGCACCCGGACGATGTTGAATTAACCGTCGGTGGAACGCTTTTGAAAATGAAATCTTTGGGCTACAAAACTGGCGCGTTAGACGTTACGCGCGGCGAAATGGGCACTCGCGGAACGGTTGTGGGACGCGCTAAAGAAGCTGAAGAAGCCGCGAAAATCTTAAGATTAGACGTTCGGGAAAATTTGGGACTTCCCGACGGGCGCGTTTTCGCAACCGACGAAGAAAGAACTGAACTCGTCCGCGTTCTGCGTCGCCTAAAACCGAAAGTTATCTTGACGCATCAAGCGGACGACCCGCACCCGGACCACAATCATATCGCGCAGCTTGTTCGTGAAGCAGCGCGACTTGCCTCGATGCAAAAATACGATTTTGATTTCGGACAAGAGCGCACTGCCCGCGCGCCGATTGTCGCACACAATGTTTTTTCCCAGCGCATCGTACCGTCATTTATCGTGGACATTTCGGAATTTCTCAAGCAAAAAACCGAAGCGATTCGCGCTCACGGCTCGCAGTTTTACAATCCTGAATCGAGTGAACTCGAAACCCGTCTGACCAGCGAAGGATTTATCGAAGAACTCGAAAACCGCTCGCGTTATTTCGGAAGTTTGATTGGCGTCGCGGCGGGCGAACCGTTTTTCGTGCGCGAGGCTCTGAACGTCGAAGACCCGATTGAGCTTTTAACGCGCCCGATGAATTTATACTCTTAAAATAGAATATGGGGATTTAATAAACAAAACGGATTAAGGCGGATTTGCTACAAAAAATTCCGTGTAAATCCGCCGCATCCGTTAAATCCGTGTTCTATTTATTTGTTATATACAAATGATTTGGTTTTAATCGCCCGACTCGTTAAAATTCATTTCACAAACGATTTCTCGAAAAAGGTCAATCGATGAAAAAAATCCTAACAATTTGTTTTGCTGTTTTTTGTTTTTCATTTCAAATTTTCGCGCAAATTCCAACCAATACTTTGGTACAGATTATTAAAGCCGAAGACGAATTGCGCTTTGATAACGCGCTGGAAAATTTGCTTTCAAACAAAGATGCGAAAACACGCGCCCGCGCCGCGCTTGCTGTGGGCAGAATCGGGAACGAAAAGGCAATTCCCGCGCTTGTCAAACTTCTCGAAAACGATTCGGCGACGGAAGTTCGCACAACGGCGGCTTTTGTGCTCGGCGAAATTGAATCAATAAAATCGGCAGACGCGATTTTGAGAACTTTGAAAAACAAGGAAATTCCCGATTCGGTTCGCGCCAGAGCAATTGAAGCGGCTGGAAAAATCGCGGCGGCAAACGCTAAAGACGCAAAAGCAAAAGAACTCGGCGAAGCAATTCTTGACGCTCTGCAATTTGAAGAAAGAAGCAGCGCGCGGGCAAACCGCGATACGATTTTGCTAGGTTTAACGGCAGTTTTAAGAGCGCGTCCCGAAGAAGGCGATTTTGTTGCGGCAAAGTTTTTAACGAATATGGACGCGCGAATTCGCGCAGATGCGGCAAATACTTTATCACGCCTTCGCGCTAAAAACGCCAACGAACAACTTCGCGCAATGCTTTTGTCTGACGAAAACGCGATTGCGCGGGCAAACGCCGCGCGTGCGCTCGGCGCATCGGAAGACAAAGAGGCTTTTAATTTATTGCTCGACGCAGCTTTGACGGACGAAGATTCGCGCGTGCGCGTTTCAACGATTCGCAGTTTGGGAAATCTGAAGGACGCAAAAGCCGCCGATAAATTACTGGAACGCGCCGAAAACCTTTTGGCGAATTATAAAAAATCGAAATTTGCCAATCCGGTCGAGAAAAACGAATTGTTAGAAATTGCAACGGCTTTAAGTAGACTTTTGCCAAACTCAGGGAATAAACGCGCCATAAAATTTTTGAGTAATGTTCGCTTATTGGAAAAGTTTATTTCATCTGAGATAGAAATCAGCTTTGCGAGGATCTCACCAAACGATTATTTAAATTTCTCATTAGATGAAAACCAAATAGATTGGCGGTCATTTTCCAGCCATGCACAAGGTTTGGCTGAAATTGCGAATCTTGATTCTGCAAAGTTTAGCGTCGAGCGAGATAAAGCGGTAAAACAATTAAAAGGTGTTCTTGTAAGTTATCCGCAACTTTATACTGACAATGGTTTGGGACGTGCCACCCCAGATATTCTGCGTGCCTTCACTCAATTTAAAACTATCGATTTATCAGAATTTTTACGCGATTATTTAAGTATAAAAATTCCTATAACTCGCAACGTAAATGAACAAATCTTTATCCGCGCAACTGCCGCCGAACTTTTAGGTGAGCAGCCGGCGACGAAAGAAAATGTTGAAGCCTTGAAAACAGCTTTCGTTCAAGCATTGCAAAAAGACAAAGATTACAACGACGCGCAGCTTGCCATTCTTTCCGCGCTTGTAAAATTAGACAAAGCGCAAGCCGTTTCTTCATTAAAACTCGCGCTCGACGCGCCGGATTTTCTCGTTCGCCGTCACGCCGCGCAACTTATCAAACAAAACGATTTGACGAAAAGTTTTCCAAATGTTGATGAAAAAGCCGGAACGGTTAAGCCATACAATCCGAAAACAAAAACAAAACTTGGACAAGTTCTAAACACAAACGCCGATTACGTTCGCGCCCTTTCGCGCAAAAACGCAAAAGCAATTCTTACAACCGAAAAGGGAACTTTCACAATTGAATTTTCGCTGCAAGACGCGCCTTTGACGGTTGATAATTTTATCAAACTTGCAAAAAGCGGTTATTTCAACAATGTCGCAATTCATCGCGTCGTGCCGAATTTTGTGATGCAGGACGGCGACCCGCGCGGCGACGGAAACGGCGGTCCGGGCTGGCAAATCCGCGACGAGATAAATATGCTGTCGTATGAACGCGGCGCGGTCGGAATGGCTTTGTCGGGCAAAGACACGGGCGGCTCGCAATGGTTCGTCACGCATTCGCCGCAACCGCATCTCGACGGCGGTTATACGATTTTCGGACGAGTGAACTTGGACGGAATGAAAATCGTAGATAATCTCGTGCGCGGCGATAAAATTTTGAGTGTGAAAATTGTTGAAGGAAATATGCCGCGAAAAAACACAAGGGTTCGCAAAAACAATTAGGAAATTTTGTGGTTAAAAATCTATGGAAGAATTACAACCGATTAAAACTCGCTCGCGTTCCGTAATGGCGCGAGAAGAACGCAAGCAAATCGAGATTGAAGAAGGTCTCGAAAGGCTTTCAAAATATCTCGACAACTGGATAAAAATTCCCGTCGTCGGCTGGCGTTTCGGTCTCGACGCACTTATCGGTCTTATTCCGAATGTCGGCGACACGGTAACTTCGCTCGCTTCGTTTTACATTCTCATCGCGGGTGTGCGTTACGGAGTTCCGAAAATTACGCTGCTTAGAATGGCTTTTAACATCGGCTTGGATTACATCGTCGGCGCGATACCGCTGGTCGGAGATGCGTTCGATTTATTCTGGAAATCGAACAAGCGAAATATGGATTTAATTCGGGAAAGAGGAACGGGAAAAGGCAAAGGCATGACGAGCGATTATCTTTTTGTCGGATTGATAATTCTGGTTCTAGTCGGTTTGCTAATCGGTTCGATTTTGGCGAGCTTGTATCTTTTGAGTTTGTTTTTCAGGGAAGTTTGGCATTTGTTTAATTTTTGATTTTCACCATAGAGGCACAGAGAATACAGAGGAAAATTAAAACGAGATAGTCTCGCGCAAATAATTTTTATATGTAATGAAGCCTTTTGTATCGCATTGAATACAGCGATACAAAAGGCTTCCCGGTTTTCCGTCAAAACGATTTTTACGTCGCCTGCGCTTCCGATTTTTCGGCTTGCATTTTTTTGATTCCGTCGGCAACGCGCTGACCATATTCGGCGTCGCACTGCGTCAATAAATCGAGCATCCGGTTTTGAATGTCCGCGTTGCACTGCGAAAGCATATCCGACATATTGAAAACAAGGTCGTCGCGTTCCCACTGCTCAATCGTGCGATAGCGTTCGCCTGCCTGTTTGAAATTATTCTCGCGGTCAATCTTTTGCCGCACGAGATTTCCCGCAACATAAGGCGTGTGGTCTTTGTTGCCGCCGCGGTCGGTTTCCTTCAAACCGCCGAGGCTCGACGGCTCGTAATTGACGTGCGGATTTTCGCCGCCCGTATCGACGAAATAAGTCATCTGACCGTCGCGCTGATTCGTTCCGACGCGCTTTTTCGGCGAGTTAATCGGCAATTGCAAATAATTCGGTCCGACGCGGTAACGCTGCGTGTCCGAGTAAGACATCGTGCGACCTTGCAGCATTTTGTCGTCGGAAAAATCAAGACCGTCAACCAAAACGCCAGTTCCGAAAGAGGCTTGCTCGACCTCGGCGAAATAATTTTTCGGATTGCGGTCTAAAACCATTCGCCCGACGGGAAGCAGCGGAAACATTTCTTCGTCCCAAGTTTTCGTGTCGTCGAGCGGGTCGAAATCTAATTCCGGGTGTTCGTCGTCCGACATAATCTGCACGCACAATTCCCATTCGGGAAAATCGCCGCGCTCGATTGATTCAAACAAATCCTGCGTCGCGTGATTGAAATTTGTCGCTTGGATTTCGCTCGCCTGCGCTTGCGTCAGAGATTTGATTCCCTGTTTTGTTTTCCAATGATATTTCACCAAAACGCCTTCGCCTTCGGCGTTATACCATTTATAAGTGTTCACGCCGAAACCGTCTTGGTGGCGATAATCCTGCGGAATTCCGCGCGGGCTGAACAGCCACGTGAGCATATGCATTGATTCGGGCGTCAGGCTCATAAAATCCATAATGCGCTGAGCGTCTTGCCGATTCGTTACCGGGTCGGGTTTGAGCGAGTGAATAACATCAGGGAATTTTATCGCGTCGCGGATGAAAAACACGGGCAAATTGTTTCCGACCAAATCCCAGTTGCCGTCGTCGGTGTAAAATTTGACGGCAAAACCGCGCGGGTCACGCAAAGTTTCCGGCGACGTGCCGCCGTGAATGACGGTTGAAAAACGTATAAAAAGCGGCGTTTTCTTGCCTTTTTCCTGAAACAGTTTTGCCCTTGTAAATTTGGAAACCGGCTCGTCGCCAGCCGTTCCATACGCTTCGAAAAAGCCGTGCGCTCCGGCGCCGCGCGCGTGAACGACACGTTCGGGAATTCGCTCGCGGTCAAAGTGCGTAATCTTTTCGAGAAACGGATAATTCTCCAATGTTACGGGTCCGCGATTTCCCACCGTCCGCGAGCTTTGGTTGTCGTAAATCGGATGCCCTTGCCGGTTCGTCAAATCGTCTTTCGCCTCCATCGTTTCCATCGGTTCTCCAGCCTTTGGACTGTTTGTTTTATTGCCGTCGTCTTCTATCATTGCTTTCACCTCTTTTTTGTTTTTTTAGAAAAAAATATTCTGTTTTTCAATTTGAAATCTGGAATTTAGAATTATTTACATTCAGGACACAGCCCGCGCAAAGTCAGTTCGACGGATTCGAGTTTAAATTTTGAAAACTTCGTCGCCAGCTTCACGATTTCTTCGGGCAATTCAATTTCCATATCAACCAGCTTGCCGCAATTTGTGCAAATCGCGTGGTCGTGCCGCGAAGTCAAACTGTCGAAACGACTCGCGCCGCGCCCGAAACTAATTTCGCCGATATGCCCGACATCCTTCAAAAAGCGCAGCGAATTATACACGGTTGCGAAACTTATCCCCGGCAAAAGCTGTTTCGCCCGGTCAAAAACTTCGTTCGCCGTCGGATGCTCGTCAGCGTCGCAGATAACCTGCCAAACAACCTTGCGCTGTTTGGTCAAACCTAAATCTTTTATTTCTACTTTGTCGCTCATTTTGTCCTAAACTTAGATTTAGAATAATTCTAAATTCGAAGAGTGTCAAATACATACAATATATTATTTTATTGGCAGAATTATTTGCCTTTTCTATTTTGCTTATTTACCGTTTGTCCATCTAAAGTTTCCAATTCTCCTTTGTAGGTTTTAAAGGAAACCTTATAACTATCCATAAGCGGATTTTTTTTGATTACACAAGTAAACGGGGAAACTTGGTTGGGCATTATTGGGTCGTATTCAATTGTAAATGAATCAGTAGCTATGATTTGTTTGTTTTTATCGTAAACTGTTGCGACTGCCGAAACTCCGTTCAATTTTTCATTTGAAATATTTTGCACCTCGCCGATGATACGAAAAAACATAGGACTTGAATCGACAGCATTCAGCGTAATTAATTTTAAGGAAGGTTGATTTTCAGCATTTTTTGATAACGCGGTTCGACTGTTTTCAAAATCTGCTCTTGGTTCATTGCCGCTTCCACTATTAAAAGCGCGAGACATAATAAAACCTATTAATAAAATGCCACATATTAAAGCAATTACATTTTGATTGGCTTTCGGTCTTATAGGTTTAACTACGAATTGAACTCCGCAGCCATTACAAAACTGCGCTGGTGCTTTTTGAACTTTGTTGCAATGTGGGCATTGAATATTCATTTGAAATAATAAATTACCAAGGAATTTCTGTTAATTAAGTTTCCTGACTTGCCGTTTTCGCATCTTCCACAGACGCAGCGATATACAGAATGCGCGTGCAGCTTTCGCACGTCATAATGCGGTCACTCATCTTTAGTTCGACCTGCATTTGCGGGCGTAGTTTCATAAAACACGCGCTGCACGAACCGTTGACGACTTCGGCGACGGCGATTCCGTCGCGGCTTCTTTGCGCCAGACGGTTGTAGATGGAAGCCATTTGCGGCGGCAAGGTGACGAAAACTTCATGGCGTTTTTTTGATTCGATTTCAAATTCCTTTCTGTTTGCCGAAACATCCTTGTCAAAAGTTGTCAAAGCCGCATCTCGATTTGCTTCCAAACCGTTTATTTCTTCGGCGCGTTCGGCTAAAATCTTTTCGACATCTTCGGTTTCGGTCATTTTCTCTAACACTTGCGTTTCGAACGCAGAAATCTGCTTTTGCAATGTGTCGGCTTCGCGCATCGCGGTTTCGTATTCTTTTTGGTTTTGCGAATTTTTCAGGTTGCGGTTCGCGCGTTCGAGATAAGTTTTATTTTCGGCAATTTGTTTTTCCAAACTGGCGCGCGACGCTTGCGCCGCGTCGCGCCTTCCTTGTATTTCACGAATGGAAAAGGCGTGCTGTTCAAACTCTTGTTCAATACTAGCACGCCTCGCTTCCGCCGTTTCGATTGCTTTTTTTAATCTTCGCAGATTGGTATCCGTTTTTTGCAGCTCAATTAACTTTTCAAGTTCTGACTTCACTTTGGAAAATCTCCTGTTAGAAATAACTTTTTCTTACAGAAAATTTTCACACATTATTTACCGGCTGGCAAGAGACTATTCTAGTTCAAAGTTAAAATCAGAAATAGCTTTGAACCTCGAACTTTGAACTTTGAATTATTTAATATTCGGCGGCTGGGCGTTTTTGGTGCGAACCGTGATGCCCTCGTCGGCTACTAAAAAGACGCGTCGCGCATCGTAGGTAGAAGTGTTGGTTGGTAAATATGAAAGCAAATAGCGATTTTTTCTGAGCTCATCAGCGATAAATTTTGCCGCTGTCTGCGCTTCGTCAATGGAAAAAACTTTGCCGCCCGTGCCTTCGGTTAGTTGCTCGATAACTTGATTTGCCTTTGGCTGGTTTCGGCGAAACGCGCCGCCCGTGCGGTCGGGAATTTGCAGAGCGTAAACGGTGATATTATTGTTTTGCAGTTGTCCCAAAACTTTGTCGAAAGTGGTTTTGCTTCCGCGGTCGAGTCCGTCGCTGATTAAAACAACGGCGGTTTTTCTCGTTCCGGGCATCAACGGAAGTAAAACTTCAGCGACGGTCGCGTTCAAAGAATCAAAGAGATTTGCATTGCCTTGTTTACGAAATGTTGCCAGCGAGGCTTCGATTTTTTTCGCGTCGTCCGTCCATTCTTGAATGATTTCCGGTTTCTCATCATAACCGGCAACAAAAAGCTGATCGCCCTCGAAAATCTCGTAAGCGAATTCCATCGTCGCTTTTTGCAATTTATCAATGTCGGCGCGAATGGTTTGCGAATTATCAACCAGAATAACAATTTTTGCGGGCGACGGGTCAAAACTGAAATTTTTTATCTTTTGTTCGATTCCGTTTTCGTAAAGATACAGATTTTCGGTTTTTATCGGTTCTTTTGAATCCTTAGCGCGCGTGGCGACAACGCTTAAAATTGTGCCGTCACTGTTGGTTGCGTTTTTAGCGCTATGTCCCGATTGCGCGTTGGCAAATGTAGCGAACATTACTAAAATCAAGCTTTCTAACAAAATTTTTCGAGCCGAAAATTTCATTTTCTTCTTCAATCCTTTTTTGAAACCGTGTCGCTTTTCAAGTTCGTTGCGGAATCGTTTGTTTTCTTTGATGCGGCTTTGGTCTTGTCGGTTGATTCGGGCGCGGAAATTTTTTCAGTCTTTTCATTTTTTTCAGAAGTTTCCGATTTTTCCAGTTTTTCTGATTTTTCAGTCTTATCGCCGGTTTTTTCCTTTGTTTTACTCGAATAATCGGTTACATACCAACCGGCGCCTTTGAATTGGAAACCCGACAGCGAAACTTGTTTTTCCAATTCGCCGCTACATTTCTCGCACATCCGCAAAGGGGCGTCGGAAACTTTTTGCATCTTTTCGACGTGCAAACCACATCTCAAACATTTGTATTCGTAAATAGGCATAATAAAATTAACTCTGCATTTTTATTGTTCGTTGAGATTATAGAAACTCGAATTGCCGAAAAGCAAATTTTGGCAAGCCGCTTGCTTGCTAAACTTTTGAAAAAAGCAAAATTTTACCATCAATAAGGAGATTTTATTGTGAAAAAGATAATTTTCGCTTCGTTTTTACCGACATTATTATTTTTCTCAGGTTTCGTTTTCACCCAGCAAAACAATTCGCTGCAAGCATCGGACGTGCAGGCGGTTTCCTCGGTTGACCTGAAACGATACGCGGGAAAATGGTTTGAAATATCAAGCTATCCGAATAAAGCGCAAAAAAATTGTGTCGGAAATACAATCACAACTCTTACCCAAAAAGTTGAAGGTTATATTGCAATACTTAACCACTGCGTGACAAAAAACGGCACGACTCAAAGCACAAAGACGGAAGCGAAAGTTGCGGATAAAACAACCAACGCTAAATTTGAAATGCAGTCCGCACCGCGCAATTACTGGATTATTGATTTAGACCCCGATTATAAATATGCCGCGGTTGCCGACCCGAAACGCGAGTATCTCTGGATTTTAAGCCGCGAGCCGGAAATCAATGACACCGTTTATCAAAACATTCTTCGCCGCGTCGAAAAAATGGGATTTAATCCCGGCAAACTTATCAAAACGCCGCAGAAAGTCGAAGTAATAAAAGGTTCGGTTATCGAGAAACAATAATTTTCGTTAAGGATTTATTTTGAAACGGTGGATAATTCCCTTCGGCGAAAAAATTCCGAAACCATATAAATTATAAATAAGGTCAGAGTTGTAGCTGCCGAAACGAGACAAAATTGGCAAAACGCTCCGATGACATAGGCTTGCAAATAAATGAGCCAAACGCTAAAAAGCAACATCAGAAAAGTTTGAACGCCAAAAATTCGCCACATCGAACCATTATCGTAAGCCGCTAAAATCGCCAGTGAAAAAGCGACAAAATATGCCGCCGCGCCGAACATCGCCAGCGGAATGCCGAAAATTTCTGCATAAGAACTCGTCAAAACCTGTTCACAACCTTCGACAATGCTGCACGGAACCACTTCACCTGTGAAATGCTTAATTGTTAAATAAATTGAGTCTGCCAGACCGATTAAAGCAACGACCGCCGCCAAAAGTGGAAGTTTGGCGACTGTTGTTTGCGGTTGCTCAATTGCCGTATTCAATTCGCTCATTTCTTTTCTTGCGATTTACCGAAATTTTCCGCGAAATTACTTGTTTGAATTAGCCGTCGGATTCGCGCTTGTCGCTTGATTTGAAGCGGTTTGATTTGGTGCTGTTTGACTGTTTGCCTTTTGCAATTCAGCATCGATAAGCTGACGCATCGCGCTCACTTCCATCTGTGTCGGAGCGAGCTGTCTTCCGTTTATATAAATGGTTGGTGTTCCAGTGATATCCAAGGCGCGTCCGCGTTGGATGTCGTTATCAACGCGCGTTTTAGTTGTTATCGCTACCAAATCGTTTTGGAATTTCGGCATGTCCAAACCCATTTTTTGCGCGTAGGATTCAAATATTTGCCGCGCGTTCGTTGAATTTCCCCATGCTTCCTGATTGGTAAATAATAGGCTTTGCATTTCCCAGTACCTTTCTTTACCTTGAAATCCGGCGGCTTCAGCTGCCAACGAAGCGTCGTAAGAATTTTTGTGAATTTCATTAAGCGGAAAATTGCGATAAACAAATTTTATGCGGCTTCCGTATAGAGCGTTTACTTCCTTCATTTTACCGTGAACAACGGCGCACATCGGACATTGAAAATCGGCGAATTCTTCAACTATGACCGAAGCGCTGGGCGAGCCGAGCGTGTTTGCCGGCTGCGCTCCCGGCGGCGCTTTCGCATATGAAGTTAAAGCTGCTGTATCGTCGGTTGGCTTTTTATTTGCGCTGTTAGTTACTTTCGGTTTTGCCGCCTTTGAATTCAGTTTGGAATTTTGATAAAACCACCAACCGCCAACAGCGGCAGCAACTAAAACCAGTCCGATAATGGCAAGGGGAAATTTATTGTTAGTTTTTTTATTTTCTACTTTCTTCATTTTATTTAACCATTCTGAGCCGTTTTCGGCTAGCGTGTCGTTGTTCGGAAGTTCCAATTTTCTCTTTAACTTTCCTGTAAATTCCGTCGGCATTTAAGCCGTGTTCGGCGAGTAATTGTTTCGGGTCGCCGTGAGTAATAATTTTATCTGGAACGCCCATCCTGATTACTTTTACTTTATCGAGCAGTTCGTTCGCCTCTAAAAGTTCCATTACCGCAGAACCGAAACCGCCCGCCAGATATGCTTCTTCAACGGTAATTATAATACGTTTTGTTTGCGCCAGTGCAAGAATCAATTCGGTATCAAGCGGTTTGACGAAGCGCGCATTGACGACGGTTGTTTCGATTCCGTCTTTTTCCAGATTACTTGCCGCTTCCATCGCTGGATAAACCATCGAGCCGTAAGCAAGAATTGCGACTTCGGCATCGCCAGCATCGCGCAAAATTTCGGCTTTCCCGATTTCCAACAATTTCGGCTCGCCGGAAATGTCTACGCCAACGCCGTTTCCGCGCGGGAAACGAAGCGCGGCGGGCGCGTCCGTTGAGATTGCCGTGTAAAGCATATCGCGCATTTCCGCTTCGTCTTTTGGCGCCATCAAAACGATATTCGGATAACCGCGCAAATATGCAATATCTAAAAGCCCGTGATGCGTCGGACCGTCCGCGCCGACAATTCCGGCTCTGTCCATCGCAAATGTAACATTGAGATTTTGCAAACAAACGTCGTGAATAATCTGGTCAAAACCGCGTTGCAAAAATGTCGAATAAATTGCCGCAACGGGTTTCAAACCTTCGCAAGCCATTCCCGCACAAAACGTAACGGCGTGCTGCTCTGCAATGCCGACATCAAACGCGCGTTCGGGGAATCTTTCCAGAATTTTATCAACGCCCGTTCCGTCGGGCATCGCGGCGGTCAAGGCGACGATTTTTTCGTCGCGCTGCATTAATTCGCACATCGTTTCACCGAAAACTTGAGTATATTGCGGCGGCGCTGGCTTGGTTGATTTCGGAAACGCGCCGGTTTTTAAATCGAAAGGTCCGGTTGCGTGATATGCGTAATAATGTTTTTCGGGATTCGGAAAGCCTTTTCCTTTCTGCGTTAAAGCGTGAACGATGACCGGACCGTCATCAACTTTTTTCGCTTCTTCGAGCGCGCGGACGAGCATCGGAACGTTGTGTCCGTCAACATAACCGATGTATTTGAAACCGAGTTCGTTGACCAGAGCGCCCGGAAGAACCGCCGCCGCTATCGCGTCTTTGACGGTTTTCGCCATACTTTTCAAACTGTGTCCGAGACCCGGAACCGATTCTAAAGTGTCGCCGACTTCTTCTTTCAAACGGTGATAGCTTTGCGCCTCTTTGATACGATTCAAATATCTCGTCAACGCGCCGACGGCAGGCGCGATTGACATATCGTTGTCATTGAGAAGAACAATCAAGCGCGTCTTTAAGTGTCCGGCTTGGTTTATCGCTTCCATCGCCATTCCGCCTGCTAAAGATGAATCGCCGATAAGAGCGCAAACGTGAAAATCTTCCCGCTTTGTATCGCGGGCGACCGCCATTCCGAGCGCGGCGGAAAGCGAAGTTGAAGCGTGTCCCGCGCCGAAAGTGTCGTATTCGGATTCGTCGCGCCGCAGAAAGCCGGAAAGTCCGCCGGCTTGTTTGATAGTTTCCATTCGGTCGCGCCTGCCCGTCAAGATTTTATGCGCGTATGCCTGATGCCCAACGTCCCAAACAAGTCGGTCTTTCGGCGTGTTAAACGCATAATGCATCGCTACCGCTAATTCAACCGCGCCTAAACTCGCGCCCGTGTGTCCGCCGATGCGCGAAGTTGTTTCCAAGATAAACGCGCGAATCTCGTCGGCAACTTCCTGCAAATCTTCCACGCGCAGTTGCCGCAAATCTTTCGGCGAATTTATTTCCGATAAAAATCTCATTCTGTTTTACCCGCTCGTTCCAATACTCAAACTTCGCATTTTAACTTGCTGGATAGCAAATTCAAAATAGCAAATTCCAAATTCTAGATTCCGGATTAAAATCTAATTTGGAACTTGCCATGGTTTCGCTTTACATTTCTTTACACAAAATTCAAAAAAACTTTCGACTTTATTGTATTTTACAGCGTCAAAAGAGGCGAACAGCGAAAGCTAATCTAAAAAATTCAGAGGTAATAAATAAATATGTCATTCAAAAGAAAATTATTTTCAGGCGTAACTTTGTCCATCGCACTGGTTGGATTCACAACTTTTGCTTCGGCGCAGGACAGCAGTAGCAGCACCGTTCAACCGGACTCGAAGCAAAAACAAGAAAGACGCGAGCGTCGTGGTTTCGGCAAACGCGACGGAATGGGTAGAGAAGGAAAACGCGGCGGGCGTCACGGCGATAAAATGATGATGCGTGGTTTGAGTCAATTAAATTTGACCGATTCGCAAAAAGAGCAAATCCGCACGCTTAAAGAAAACTTCAAGACTTCAACGCAAACCAAGCGTGAAGAAATGCGCGGTTTAGCGATGAAAAGACGCGACGGTGTAATTACAGCCGACGAACAAGCCCGCTTCAAAGAACTTAAAACTCAATTGAGAGCTTCGGGCGAGCAAATGCACAGCTCGGTTCAGGCAATTTTAACTGCCGAACAGCGCACGCAGCTCAACCAAATGAACGAAGAAAGAAAACAAAAAAAGCAGGAACGTCGTCAGATGCGTCAAGACCGACAAATGCCGGATACGCAAAACGACAACTAACTAGCTCTGATAAAAATAATAAAAGGCGTAAGATTTTTCTTACGCCTTTTATTATTGGAAATCGCAGTCAAAAAATTATCCAATAAACATTTCGTCATCCGTGTAAACACGGTCAATGCGTTTCGGTGTCGGCGCTAAAAGCACTTCCAAGCCTTTTCTCACGCCAGCCATAATCGCCGCCAGCTCGCGCGCCGGTTCGACAACTTTCGCCTGAATAAAATCCGTCGTATCAACAACCTGCATCTGCGTTCGATCAATCGTATGGCTGACAAGCTCGATTTTATCTTTTGCCGCAACCGCGGTTTGTCCGACGAGCAGTTTGATTTCGGCAACTTCTTCTTTGATAAGACCGGCAGTTTCGGAAAAATATTTAGTCGCCGTCGAAAGATGATTGGAAATTTCCGTAAATTGCACCGAAATTTCTTTGCCTTGCTCGCTGATGGCGTTTACTTTTGTAAGCAAAGGCTCGACTTTTTCCTCAACGCGACTGACGGTGCCGACTATTTTCTTGACGATAATAGCAATGGCAACCAGAGCGATTGCCATCGCAATAAAGCAAATGGCGATGACAATCGAGGCAATCATCATCCAAAATTGCGGTTCATTTGCATCCATATTTCCTCTTAGCTTTTATTTTCCGTATCTTTCGGAAGTTTTCTAACTTTGTCGTCGTTAGCCGAAGCCGAACGACCTTCACTCAATGAACTTGTATCGGTGCGGTTTTTTTCTTCGTTATAAGCCTGTTTTCCGGCTTCGAGCGCGTCGGAAAAAGGATTTGAACCCGAAGACGAAACCGCGCCTCTGGCTTTTTCGGCAAGCTCGCCGGCTTTGTCTTGCGCCGTTTGATAAAGTCCGGTTGCTTTTTCGCGCGTAACTTCATAATAATCACCGGCTTTTTCACCGACTACGCTGGCAGCGTCTTTACCTTTTTCCAGACCTTTGCGCGTAACATCGGCAATATCTCCGCGCAGTTCGTGACCTGATTTCGGAGCAAACAGCAATGCCAAAACCGCTCCGATTCCGCCGCCGATAATCAAGTAACTTAATTTCGTCGTGTTGCTCGCTTCGTCTCTTTCATACTTTCTTCTCGTATCCGTTTCGTAATCGTTTTTCATAATTTTCTCCTTTTTGCAAAAAAATTTGCAATAAAACAACCTTTTAGACTTTTGATACGTTGAATATAACAGAAAGCCAAAACAATGGAAAATGGAAAATGAAAAGTGGAAAATACGCAATATCAATTTTCCGTTTTCCATTATCCGTTTTCCATTATTTCTGCTTTAACCATTCGCGGAATGCCTTGTAAATCGGGCAAAAACTCAACCTTCTGCCAAACTTCTGGCGAAAACATTTCCTTAACTTTTTCTGATTGATTAAAGCCGATTTCCATCAGCAAAAAGCCGTCTTGTTTTAAAAACTTCAGCGCATCTTTGACTATTTTCTCAACAATTGAAAAACCGTCTTTTCCGTCAGTCAAAGATGATAAGGGTTCAAAACTGCGAACCTCGGCTTGCAGAGTTTTAACGTCTTTGCTTGGAACATATGGCGGGTTGGAAACGATTAAATCAAATTTCTCATCGCGCAGAACTTCAAACACATCTGAAATTTCCAGTTTCAATCTCTCCGAAATCTGATGCGTTTCAGCGTTTTTCTTGGCGACTACCAAAGCTCTTTCGGAAATGTCTAAACCGATTGCTCTCGCCGTTTTTACATTATGCAAAATCGCTATGGAAATACAGCCCGAACCGACGCCGATTTCGCAAAACTCGGAATTTTCCTTACTACGTAAAATCCGAATCGCGTTTTCGACAATCAATTCAGTTTCCGAGCGCGGAATCAAAACGTCTTTCGTGACCGCGAAATCAAGTCCGTAAAATTCCTGTTTTCCGGTGATGTATTGAAAAGGCTCACGGCTTGCGCGGCGATGCAGAAATTCCCGAAAGCGTTTTTCTTCCCGGTCAGTTAAGTGATATTCGGGATAAGCAAAAAGAAAAGTTTTATCTTTTAGCAGCGCAAAAGCCAGCAAAGACGCGGCTTCGCGGCGGGGCTGAGAAATCTCGTTCAATTGCAGAACTTCACTTGCACTTTTAAGAATTTCGGAAATTGTCATCAGAAGAAAATTTAACCGCAGATAAATACAGATAAATACAGAAACAAAACTGCTAGCTGCCTACTGCTTACTGCCGACTGCTTTATCTCGCGCCGTCGCCGCGCAGAATTGCCGGAAGCGTCAACAAAATAATTTTCAAATCAAGCCACAGAGACCAATTTTCGATGTAATACAAATCAATTTTTACCATTTCCTCAAACGTCAGACGGTTTCTGCCCGAAACTTGCCAGAGACCTGTAATTCCGGGCTTCATATCAAGACGTTTACGATGCCAGATGTCGTATTCTTCGACTTCATATGGAATCGGCGGACGCGCTCCGACGACACTCATTTCGCCTTTTAAGACATTCAAAAATTGCGGCAATTCGTCGAGACTCGTTCGGCGCAGAAATTTTCCGATACGCGTCACGCGCGGGTCATCTTTGACTTTGCCGAAAACGGGTTTTTCGTCATTGCCCGCGTTTGCTTCGATTAATCCGTTTATGTTTTTTCGATACGCTTCGCGGTGCAATTCTTCGCCTGCGTCCGAACGCATCGTGCGAAATTTGTAGCAAAGAAATCGTCTGCCGTCCATTCCGATGCGCTCTTGCTCGAACAAAATTTCACCGCGCGAATCGAGTTTGATAAAAAGCGAAATCAAAAGCCAAACCGGTGAAAGCACAATGAGCAAAACGGCGGAAATAACAATATCAAAAAGGCGTTTAACAAATCTCTCAGCGTCCGACAAAGGTTCGCGGAAAAGCCTGACCATCGGCAAAATTCCGATTTGCTCAACGCTGGTTTTCTGCGGTAGAAAATTAAACAGTGAAGGCGCAAGTCTGAATTCGACTTTTTGCCGTCGCCCGATTTTCATCATCGCTTCAAAAAGTGTTTCGCTCGGTAGCGAGCTATCCGTAATTATCACTTCTTGAATAGCAAGTTTACGAATTACGTTTGGCAAGTCGTCTAAATCTCCGACAATTTGCACATCGGAGAAATTTTTTTTATCTTCAATTTCTCTGTGCTTCTCTGTGTTCTCTGTGGCAAAATTATTTGTTTTAATAATTCCGACAACGCGATAACCCAAATCAGGACGCGCTTTTAATTCTTGAATCGTTTGTTCGGCTTCGGCGTTTGTGCCGACAATTAAAGTCGGAATTAAATTAATGTCGCGTTTCCTAAACAAAGTTTGCAAATACCGCAGACCCAAATGAAACGTCGAAAAAATAACGAGCGCCAGAACAAAATCTAATGCAAACACTCCGCGCGAATAAGAAAATTCACGAAATGCGAAACCGCCGCGAAAAAGAAATGTAAAACTGATGATTAAAAGCGAGCCGACAGCGACGGCTTTAAAGATTTTAATGAATTCGGCGATATATGAAAACGCGCCTTGAAAACGGTAAACTCTTTGGTAAGCAAGCATTACAAGGCGAATCGGAACAAGAAAAATCAAAACTGCCGCGTAAGGAACAAATTCCTTTGACCAAGCCCACGCCGTTTGTGAAAAAATCGCATTGCCTTCGCGCCAGACGAAAGCCAGCGCGAAAGAAGAAAAAGCTAACAGGGCGTCAATCAAAAAAATCAACGCTTTGACGAGCGGCATCACAAACGGCGGAACTCGGTTTTCCGCCTTCACAGTTTCAATTTTCGGTTTGATTGCGGTTTCGGCTTTCATAGACATTCGCTTTATTCTTTGTAAGCTAAACGCACCGGAGTTGCAACTTTTTACGGGCTGACATTTTTTTCCGGTTGCGTTATTCTTTTTGTTTAGTTTATAAACGTAAATTGAATGAGAATTCTGATAACCGCGCCCAGCCTCGATGAAAACGAAAATGTAAGCGGAATTTCTACGCTTGTTCGTGAAATAATCAAGCACGGCAAAGCTGAGTTTTACCACTTTCAGGCTGGCAGAAAAGACGATGAAAAAACCGACATCGGCTGGATTTTTCGGCAGATTTTTTTAGTGCCGCGTTTTTGGCTGCAAATTCGCCGAAAAAAAATTGATGTTGTGCATATAAACACGGCTCTCGTGCCGTTTTCGATTCTTCGTGACTCCGCGCTAACGGCGGCAGCTTGGCTGGCGGGTCGTCCCGTATTGCTTCACCCAAACGGCGGACGTTTTTTGATGGAAGAATTTGAAAGCCGTCCGCTCGGCTGGATTGCGGAGAAAATGTTTCGTCTGGCAAGCAAAGTTTTGGTTTTGAGCGAACATGAAAAAGTAAATATTACCCGACGCTGGCAGAATTTAGACGTGCGGATTTTGCCGAACGCCATTGCGATTGACCAGGCATTTACTGGTAAACGCGACAGCCGCGAACGAGTTTTAATTTTTCTCGGACGGTTTCACGAATCAAAAGGCTTACACGAAATTATCGAAGCCTGCCACATTTTGAAAAATGAAAACTTTCAATATCGCTTCGATTGTTACGGAGCAGGCGCGTTGAAAGATTTTTTCATCGCCGAGATGACAAAAATACTCGGCGAAAAATTTTATTACGGCGGCGTCATTTCCGGCGCGGAAAAGTGGAAGCGGTTGGCGGAAAGCGACATATTTCTTTTGCCGTCGCGTTACGGCGAAGGTTTGCCGCTGGCGATGCTGGAAGCGATGGCGGCGCAATGTGTTGTCGTCGTGGCTGATGTCGCTTCGGTTCGGGCGGTTATCGAGGACGGCAGAAATGGTTTTATGGTCGAGCCTTATAACGCGCTTCAAGTTGCGGAAAAGTTGAAATTATTGCTTTCCGACGAAGCCGATTGGGAAAGTCTGCGACAAAATGCCAGAGCGACCGTTGAAGGGAAGTTTGCAATAAGTGATTACGTCGAAAAATTGGAAAATCTTTACGCGGAGATTAATAAAAATTAGAAATGCAAACATCCGAAATCAAAGCCTAGATAAAAACGTCAAATTTAAAAAAGTTAAATGGCAATTGCAGTCAATACAACTAAGAATTTTATAAAGATAAATCGCGTAAATGTTGTCGGTCTGCGCGCGAATGTTTGCAATCATGAATCGGCAATCCGGCAAATCGCGGAAATAATCAAGCGTGAAAACGGCGGTTACGTCTGTTTTTCCACCGTTCACATGGTAATGGAATCTTATGATAATCCTGAATACGGCGCGAAAGTAAACAGCGCTGATTTGGTTGTACCGGACGGAATGCCAATTGTCTGGATGCAGAAACTACGAGGCGCGAAAGGCGCGACGCGCGTGCGGGCGAACGATTTGATGATGTTGTTGTGCGAATATGCCGAGAGAAATAATTTGTCTGTCGGCTTTTACGGCGGCAAGCAAGAAGTTATCAACGCGATTAAAGAACGCGCCGAAAAAGAATTGCCGAATCTAAAAATCGCTTACGCTTTTTCGCCGCCGTTTCGTCCTCTGACATCTGAAGAAGATGAGAAAATTATGGCGGAAATCAATCGGGTAAAACCCGACATTTTATTTATGGGTTTGGGCTGTCCGAAACAGGAAAATTGGATGGCGGCGCACAAAGATATATTAAAAGCCGTAATGCTCGGCGTCGGCGCGTCTTTCGATTTTTACGCCGGAAACGTTGCCGAATGTCCTGATTGGATGGGAGGTTTAGGTTTGGAATGGCTATTTCGCCTGACGCAAGAACCTAGCCGTTTGTGGCGCCGTTATTTGATACTAAATCCGCGTTTCATGTGGCTGGCATCGCTGCAATTGCTTCGATTAAAGAAATTTTGAATCCTTATCGGCGTTCGCTTTTATATTGCAAATTTGTTCTTTGGCGAGAAAAATTACATAATAGCAACTGATTTTTTAACGATTATTTACAATGAATTTTCTCTTAAATTTCCGGCTTTTGGTAATTGCTCTGTGGCTTGGCGCGGCGTGTTTTTTCAGCTTTGCCGTCGCGCCGAGCGCGTTTGCCGTTTTGCCTTCGCGCGAGCTTGCCGGTTCGGTTGTGTCGAGAACGCTGTCAATTGTTAATTACGCCGGTTTAGCAATCGGATTAATCTTGCTGTTAAGCTCGTTCGTTAAACGACCTCAAACCGGAAGATTATGGCTTTTGGCGGAAAGATTTTCACTTTTAATTTTAACCGTTGCTTGCGCGGTCGGACAATTTGTAATCGGTCTTTGGCTGGCATACATTCGCTCGTTTATCAATCGTCCGATTGACGAACTTGCCGCCGATGACCCTTTGCGAATGCAGTTTAATAATTTGCACCAGTATTCGGTTTGGGTTTTACTCGCGGCGATGATTGCCGCGCTTGTTTCATTTTTTATAATGGCGCAAAATTCGAGAAGAAACGAAACTATCAATATAAAACCAGATGTTAAATACAATTAGAGAAAATATCGAGCGCAGATTGGGTATGACGCCGCGCGAGATACAGACCAGAAATCCGGTGTTGATTGAAAATCTCAATAAGATTTCAGGACGATACCGCAGTTGGCGAGCAAACGAAAATTTAAATAATTACCCGTTTGCCGAAAACACTTACGCGCCGTTTACACCGGCGCGGCGGGCTTTGCCAATGCTTAATCTGGCTTTAATTACATCCGCCGGAGCTTATATTGACGGCACAACGCCTTTTGACACGGAAGCCAGAGACGGCGACGCGAGCTTTCGGGAAATTCCGGTTGAAGTTGAAGCGGAAGATTTGCTTTACGCCGCGCGCGGTTACGACGCGACGGCGGTTCGAGAAGACAGAAACGCGCAAATTCCGGTTGACCGTTTGCTGGAATACGAAGCCAACAATGTGATTGGACAGCTTAATAATGTCTGGTGGAGTTTGTGCGGCTACATTCCAAACGCGCGTTTGGTCGCTGAGCAAACCGCGCCGCAGATAGTCGAAAGAGTTTCTCGCTACGAAGCGCAGGCGGCGCTTTTGATTCCGGCATCGCGGTTGTGTCATCAAACATTGGGAATTGTGGCGCGGGCGCTTGAGCAAGCCGGTATTCCGACAATTATGCTTTCGGTTGACCGCGGTATTACAGATATGGTGCGCCCGCCGCGCACGGCTTATTACGCGGGCGAGTTCGGTTCGGTGGCGGGAAAGCCAAACTGGAAAGAGTTTCAAATACGCATTTTAGACGAGTCCTTGCGCTGGATTGAAAGTTTTGACCAGCCGGGAGCGAAAAGATTGGCGGTCAATCTCGAAAACGCAGTCGAGCGCGAGCGCGGCGAAAGGTAAAGAGAATAGAAAGAGCAAAAATGAAAGGTAATGGATGTAGTTGAGGATGAAGAGAGAAATATCATTATCATTAATGGAATTGAAATTGACGGATTTATAGATGATGAAATCTGTCCTCAGTGTTCAGAAAACAGAATCTATTTCGATGATGTACGATGCTTTCTTTTGTGCTTCGTGCAATGTGTGGCTTGAATCTACTTGTGGTGATGTCATTTGTGAGTATTGCAAAATTAGACCAGACAAGCCGTTGGACTTGGCGCGATAACGACACTTTTTGAGAAACTTTTTTACTAAAACAATTAAAATTTAAAAGCCAAGATTTTTACAAATTCAGCGACTTCAAATACTCACGAAAATCCGCGCCTAGATCTACACGTTTTAAGGCAAATTCAACCGTCGCAATCAGAAACCCAAGTTTGTCGCCCGCGTCGTGGCGCACGCCGTCGAGTTTTACCGCATAAAATGGACGCCCTTTTTTTAACAAAATTCGCACGGCGTCCGCTACTTGAATTTCTCCGCCCGCGCCCGGTTCGGTTTGTTCGAGCGCGTCGAATAATTCGGGCGTAAAAATGTAACGCCCGATAACTGCCATATCTGAGGGCGCGTTTTCAAATTTCGGTTTTTCCACAACGTCGCGGATTTTAAAAATGCCCGGCTCAACTTCTTCGGCGTCAATTACACCGAAGCGCGAAATCGCTTCGCCTTCGATTTGCATTGTGGAAATCACGGGCGCGTTGTATTTTTCGTAAGCATCAATCAATTGCTGCAAACCGGGTTTTCGCGCGTCAACTACGTCGTCGGGCAGCATCACGGCAAACGGCTCGTCGCCGACAAAATCCTTCGCCTGATAAATCGCGTGTCCGAGTCCGAGCGCCTGTTTTTGTCTGGTGTAACTGATTTTGGCGATTTCGGAAACGGCGCGAACTTGTTCGAGAATTTCGGTCTTGCCGCGCTCTTTTAAAACTTGTTCGAGTTCAAACGAAATATCAAAATGATTTTCAATCGCGGATTTGTCGCGTCCCGTAATTATCAAAATTGATTCGATGCCGCAGGCGACGGCTTCTTCGACGCCATATTGGATTAACGGTTTATCAACGAGCGGCAGCATTTCCTTTGGGATTGACTTGGTTGCGGGCAAAAATCTTGTTCCCAATCCGGCGGCGGGAAAAATTGCTTTGCGAATTTTTTGCGTCATAGTAAAGTTTAATCAATGCCCTTTGTCATTCGTTATTTACAAAGAATTAAAAACAAAAGACAAATGATAAAGTTAAAATTGTAGGTGAAAAATGCTTAGGAAACAAACCTTTGCTTTTGAACAAACATCTGAACAGGGTCGATTAAAGTTTCAAAGCCGGATATAAAACAAAAATGAAAAACTTTATTTTTTTAGTCCTCTCAATATTTGTCTTGTGCGCCTCGCCGGTTAACGCGCAGATGACTTTATGCACCAATCCGAAAGTAACAACCTTGCCCGCGCCCGGAGATTATGGAAGTCAAGGAAGATTTTCCGTCGTGCGACAAAGCGTCGCTAATCCCGAATCGGGGGTGCCCGCGCCGGTTTCCGTGTTCTTGCCGAGCAACGCGAGCGCGACAAATCGCGTTCCGGTAATTTTCTTCGCTCACGGCTTCGGCGGAATTAATTATCAGTATTACGAAGCATTAATGAGACAGCTTTCGAGCAACGGTTACACTGTCGTATTTTCGCCTTACACGCCAAATTTGCTTTCCAGCCATACGACTCGTTACCAGCAGCTTTGGCGCGGTTTTCAAGTTGCCGTTGAGGAGTATGGCAGCTTCATGGACACTTCAAAAATTGGGTTTGCGGGGCATTCTTATGGCGCGGGCGCTGTGCCTGAAATGGCGCGGCGGGCGATTGTCGCAGGCTGGGGCGCAAACGGTTTGTTTATGTTTTCCGCCGCGCCCTGGTATTCGTGGGGAACAAATTACGATCAAATTCCCGCTTCGGCAAAACTTGTTGTGCAGGTTTATTGGGAAGACGGAACAAACGACCATCTTATCGGACAAAATGACGTTTGGAATCGCTTGCCGCAAATAACAGAACGTCGCTGGCAAGTCATTCGTACCGCTCGCACGGTGTGCGAAATAACCGCAGATCACGGAGTTACCGTCTCGGGCGTGACGCCCGCCGACGGCGAAATGAACGCGCTTGATTATTGGGGCGTCTGGCGCAGAATTCACGCGCTTGCCGATTACACATTTACCGGAAATCATACGGCGAAACCGATTGCTTTCGGCGACGACGGACGAATGGGCAGATGGCGCTCGTTTGCCGCTTTGCGTCCGGTAACGCCGCTCGAAGCCAGCTTCTCACCGGTTATCAACGCAAACAGCAATGCAACCTTTCGCTGGTCGCAACGCTGTATTTACGCTCTTGGTTCACCTTGTCCGTAGGAACACGAAACACCAGAACGACAACGATACATATAGCAAACTGAATTGGACTAAAGCTTTTTCCGCAAAGGCTAACTTGACACTTTTTCAAAGCGTTGGTTAGCCTTTATTATTTAAAACTTTTGATTCAAAAGGAATTTAGTAAAATGCTTGATTTAAATTTCGTTCGTGAAAACCTCGATGCTGTTAAAACAGCGTTAAGAAATCGCAATTTTTCAACCGACAGTTTGGAAAAGTTTGTCGAACTGGACGTGGAGCGACGCCGCGGGATTGGCGAATCAGACCAAATAAACCAAAAGCGCAATACTTCAAGCAAAGAAATCGGCGCGTTGATGCAGCAGGGAAAAAAAGACGAAGCCGAAAAACTGAAAGCCGAAGTCGCGGGTTTGAAAGAAAAGCAAATCGAACTCGAAAAACAACGCGATGAATCGGAAAACAAAATGCACGAATTGCTTTCGCTTTTGCCGAACATTCCCGCCAGCGATGTTCCGGTCGGCGTTGATGAAAATGCGAATGTAGAAATCAGACGTTGGGGAACGCCTAAAGATTTTGATTTTGAGCCGAAAGACCACGTTGATTTGGGTGAGCATTTAAGGATTTTGGATTTAGAACGCGCAACGAAAATCGCGGGTTCAAGATTTGCGATTCTAAGCGGCGCAGGCGCGAGACTTGAACGCGCTCTGGTTAATTTTATGCTCGACGTTCACACAACCGAACACGGTTACACGGAAACTTTACCGCCGTTTATTGTTAATGACAAAGCGCTTTTCGGCACGGGACAACTGCCGAAATTTGAAGCCGAGTTGTTCAAATTAACCGATGAACGCGAATTCTATTTAATTCCTACGGCGGAAGTTCCGGTGACGAATTATCACGCCGGAGAAATTTTAGACGCGAAAGATTTACCTAAATATTTTGCGGCTTTCTCGCCTTGTTTTCGCTCTGAAGCGGGAAGTTACGGACGCGACACGCGCGGTTTAATCCGGCAGCATCAATTCGAAAAAGTTGAATTGGTAAAATTAACTTTGCCGGAAAACTCTGAAGAGGAACACGAAAAATTAACGGCAAATGCGGAAAGAATTTTACAGCTTCTCGGCTTGCCTTATCGAACAGTTATTTTATCAACGGGAGATATGAGCTTCGGCGCGGCGAAAACTTACGACATCGAAGTTTGGCTGCCTTCCCAAAATACATACCGCGAAATTTCAAGCTGTTCAAACTGCACTGATTTTCAAGCGCGGCGAATGAATCTGCGTTTCCGGCGCGCGGGCGGCGCAAAGCCCGAATTTGTGCATACTTTGAATGGCTCAGGGTTAGCTGTGGGACGGACGTGGATTGCGATTTTAGAAAATTACCAGCAAGAGGATGGTTCTATTTTAATTCCCGAAATTCTCCAATCGTATATGAACGGATTAGAGAAAATTACGAATTACGAATTGGAAAAATAAATTCGTAATTCGTAATTTTTAATTCGTAATCTTAGTCTTACGTCAAGCCTTTTTCTTTAACTTGTTCCTGCACGGTTTGTTTAACTTCACCGGCAACTTGTTGGACTTTATCCATCGCTTCGCGGGCAGTTTCGCTCGCTTTTTGCACCAAGTTGGCACGCGCTTCACCCATATAATGGTTTTCAATTCGGGTTGACGGAATAGACAAACCGACTGCCGCGCCAAGCGCCAATGCTACTGCGCCGACTGCTAATGGACTTTCTTCCATATAATGTTCATATTGGTCTTGCGCTGACCCGGCAACATCCTTAGCTTTCGTTCCAAGATTGCCCACTTGTTGGTAGGCTTGGTTGGCTACGCTGCCGACGGTTTCGGTAACTTTTCCGGCGGCATCGGTAACCGTGCTGCCAACTTTACTTGCCGCGCCGCTAACGCCTTCATAGGCTTGCCCGGCGACATTGCTTACGCCTTTATATGTTTGATCGGCGATATTTCTTCCTCTGCTTTGATATGTTTCAAACCGCGAAGTTCTGTCGCGGTCATAGTCATAAGTACCATAATCATCACGGTCATAATCAGCATCATAACGATACGTTGTACGTTGCTTTTTGTAACTGTTTACAAGAAGCATTCCGAGTCCCAATCCGATTAAACTTATCGCCAGCGGATTTTGACGCGCTGCTGCCGCTACCTTTGTACCACCAACTTCATTAAATCCTTTATCTACATAATTCATAATATTTCCCACCTTCCCTATTGTTGCATCATAAATGCTGTCTTTTGCCGTTTGAAATGTAGTGCTGACATAGTCGGAAACTTCGTCTTTCATTTGTCCCGTAATGTTTGAGATACTCAGTTTTTCCTGAATCGCGTCAATTGTTTCTCCTAAATTTGAACGAGTTTCTACGATTTGAGCGCGAATCTGCTCGGTATCTTCGGTAACTTCTTCCGTGTCTTCATCACTACTTTCAACATCCAGAGAAGTGTCCGTCGGACGACTTTCCAGATAAACATTGTCGGACGTTTCATCCGCTTTGCTAAGAGCATCGGTTTTCGCCGTTGTTACTTCGTTTAACTCACTTGATCTTTCAGCCATTGTGCATCCTCCTTAATCGTTTCAACCGTTTGACGCGGCGTCAAATTCGTATTTTTAAGTTTGGTTAACGCTCTCGTTACGAGAATATAAGCAATAATACCGATTATTAAGGCGACTAATATTGCCGCAACGCACGCCGACATAACAAAACCCCAACCTAAAAGAGACATAATAAGCTGCGTCAAACCCATAACTACGGCTGCTAAAACAATGAGCAATGCCGCGTAACCAACGGCTCCGCCGACCACCAGATATCCGACGTTTTCGCCCACTCGCGTCGCCTTTTGCGTTAATTCAGTTGTCGCTAAGGAAACTTCCTGCTTCACCAGCGTGCTTGTTTCGCTGGCAAGTTCGGAAAAAAGGTCGCCTAATGACCTGTCTTCTTTCGTTACTTGTTGTGCCATAAACTAGCCTCCTTTGTTCGACGAACCCGTTGTCGTGTTTTTTGTGCCGCTTGTACCTTTTGTCGCGTCCTTTGTATCGGAAACGTTAGTTGTAAAATCATCTACGCTCGATATATCAGTTGCAAAATCTTTTTTATTTGACTGACCGGTTGAAAAATCTCCCGCACCTGAAACACCGGTTGAAAAATTGCTTCGGCTTCCAACTGATTTTACCTGATCGTCAAAATTTTCCGGCAAATAAACACCTTCGTTATCATAACGCTCACGACGCATTAGCGCTTGATTCGGATTGGCGCTCTTCAAAAATCTCGCCGCCAGAAGTCCGAGCGCAAAGGCTCCGCCTAAAAATACAGCCGGATTGCGGCGGGCAAATCTTTCGATATCATTAGCCACATCGCGCAAATCTTTCTTTTCAAGATAACGTGAAAACTGCTCGACCTGGCTTGCGACAGATTCACTATATTTAGCCGTTGTGCCGGCAATGCCTGCTTGTTCAGAACTACCGCCGCGCATATTGTCGCCCATTTGACGAATACTGTCGGCAACGCTCGTCAAGCCTTGTGCAAGATTTGACTTTTGTTCTTCAATTACTGATGTTGCTTTTTCAGCAGCGACGCCGTAGGCTTGGCTGGCAATTTCTCCGGTTGATTCTTTTGCCTGTTTAAGAACGTCTTTCACCGCGCCGGTATCACCGCTGACAATATTGCCTATCTTTTCTGAAAGCTGGCTGTTTGAAGCAGCAACTTGACCAGTTGTCCCGGTATTTTCCGTTTTGTTTTGTACATTATCCTGACCGGCGTTTCCTGTTTTCGCCGTCGCATCGTTTGATTGTGTTTTTTGTGTATTTGCCATAACTTTAATCCCCTTTATTCGAAATTAATTTTTTTAATAAGAAACAAGTTTTTTTCCTAATTTGTAGGAATTAAGTTTTTTTTGATTAAAAAACTTGCCTTCAACTTTACCCTACATATTTGCTGTCAAAGGTTTGTCGTCTTAAACCTTCACATTAGATTTTTCAAATCCAACCTTCTTTATTGAGTTGTGAGTTTTTTACTTTTGCAACAATTATACCAATAATAAAAGTCCTTATACTGTCGGGCTTAAACAATAATAATTAAAAAAACGCAAGATTATTTTGTCTTAAACTGTATGAAATTATGACACTCTATTTAGTGCTAAGTGGTGAGTGGTGAGTGGTAAGTATTTGGCTTTTCACTTATTACTTTAATTTTGTTGAAAAGGATTTATTATAAGAATTTTCAATTGTTAGATTTGTACTTAAAACAAAATGAAGCAAAAACAAATTGGCACAATCATTTCCGGTGGACAAATCGGTGTCGACCGCGCCGCTTTTGATTTTGCGCTTGAAAACAATTTTGAAATTGGTGGCTGGGTTCCGAAAAACCGTCTTGCCGAGGACGGCAGAATTTCCGAAAAATACAAAAACCTCCGCGAAACCAAAACTGAGAATCCGGCGGAAAGAACCGAATCGAATGTCAGAGACTCGGACGCGACTTTGATTCTTTCGCACGGCAATCTCGGCGGCGGCTCGCTTCTCACAAAACAGTTTGCGCAAAAACATAAAAAGCCTTTTTTGCACATTGATTTTTCGCGTTTGTCTTTTGAAGCCGCAATCGAAAAAACAAACGAATGGCTGACTCAAATTAATTGTAAAAAATTAAACATCGCCGGTCCGCACCAATCGGAAGACGCAGAAATCTATGTGAAAGCCAAAAGGTTTTTGGAAAAATTATTATAATTTCAACTTGCTATTTTCAATAAAATTTATGTGCTATCTTTCTTTTGCTTTTATGCTAATCTCCGATTTTGATTATAATTTGCCGGAAGAACTCATTGCGCAAAATCCTTTGGAAAAACGCGAAAGTTCCCGAATGTTACTCGTCGGTCGTGCCGCAAAAAAATTTACCGACGAACAATTTTTTAATTTTCCGAAATTTCTGAAAAAAGGAGATGTAGTTGTTCTCAACAACACGAAAGTTTTTCCGGCGCGCCTTTTCGGCGCGAGCGAAACAGGCGCGAGAGTCGAAGTTTTTTTGGTGCACGAAACAGAAAGTCAAATTTGGGAAACGCTCGCGCGTCCGGCGAAAAGATTAAAAACCGGAAAAAAGATTTTTTTCGGCGAAAATTTATCGGCGGAAGTTTTGGAAAAAACGCGCGAAGGACGGCTTTTGGTTCGATTTCAAACAAACAGAAATTTTGACGAAATCATAGATGAAATCGGACAGACGCCTTTGCCGCCATATATTAAACGCGAAAATGAAACGACGGATTCGGACAAAAATCGTTATCAAACCGTATTCGCCAAAAAACGCGGAGCAATCGCCGCGCCGACCGCAGGCTTACATTTTACAGCCGAAATTTTGGAAGATATAAAAAATCTCGGCGCCGACGTTGCGGAAATAACTTTGCACGTCGGTTACGGAACTTTCGAGCCGGTGCGCGTTTTGGATTTGTCCGAACATCAAGTTATGCCGGAAAGATTTGAAATTTCCGCCGAAACCGCGGAAGTTTTAAATCGAGCCAAAGCAGAAAATAAACGAATAATTGCCGTTGGAACAACGACAACGCGGGCATTAGAATCTTCGGTTTGCGAAAACAAAAAATTTTCCGCGCAAAACCGCTACGCAGATTTAACCATCACGCCCGATTATAAATTCAAAGCAATTAACGGACTCTTGACCAATTTTCACCTGCCCAAATCCTCTCTGCTTGTTTTAGTTTCAACTTTCGCGGGTTATAATTTAACAATAAAAGCATACAAACACGCCGTCGAATCAAAATATCGTTTTTACAGTTACGGCGACTGTATGCTAATAATTTAGTAGTCAGTAGTCAGTAGTCAGTAGTCAGTAAATTGCTAACTTTACAAGAATTTTGCTGCCAACCGCCAACTGTCAACTGCCAACTGATTTATGGCAGTATTTCAAAAAATCCGCGAGTATTTTGTTCCGCCGCCGATCGAGTTTGAAACAGAAACGATTGTTCCGGCGCCGCTCACCGATTATGAAATTCGCCCGCTGACTGAAAAAAATATCCAGGAAGTTTTAAAGTTAAATTTACGCTGTTTCAAATCCGGCGAAAATTACACAAAATATACTTTTTCCTATCTTCTAAATGAGCCGAACTGTTTAAGCTATCGCATCGTCGCGCTCAACAAACAGATGGTTGGATTCATTTTTATAATGACCGACGAATTAGGGACGGGACATATCACGACAATCGGCGTCGCGCCCGAACATCGTCGCCGCGGATTGGCAAATGAATTACTTCGACACGCCGAAGAAGCCTTGCAAAAACGCCGCATCAACACATTAATGCTTGAAGTTCGCGCTGGCAATTTCTCGGCGCAAAACCTTTACCGTAAATTCGGATATTCTATCGTTCAGCGCCTCCCGAAGTATTACAACAACGGCGAAGACGGCTTTTTGATGGTCAAACCTTTATGTTAGTTCAAAGTTCAAAGTTTAAGGTTCAAAGTTTGAATCTGAAATTTTGAGTTTGAACTTTGAACTTTGAACTTTGAACTTTGAACTTTCTAAAATTTACCCGATCACAGACACGCGAATCGCAAAACTTTCGCACGCTGAACAAGTTGAAAGATTAATTGATGGCGGCGCAAAAATTATTCAATTGCGCGAGAAATACGCCGCGCCGAAAGATTTTTTTGCGGACGCAGCGGAAGCATTAAAAATTGCGCGGAAGAACGGTGTAAAAATTATTATTAATGACCGTGTTGACATTGCGCTTGCGCTCAAAGCCGATGGTGTTCATCTCGGACAAGACGATTTGCCGCCCGCGCACGCGAGGAAAATTTTAGGTGAAAAAGCGATAATTGGTTTTTCGACGCACAACCCGAAACAAGCCGTCGAAGCCTTAAAACTTCCGATTGATTATCTGGCAATCGGTCCTGTCTTTATCACTACAACAAAAATAAATCCTGAAGAAACGGTCAGCATTCAGATAATTAAAAAAGTGCGACAGATTATCGGAGATTTCCCGCTTGTCGCAATTGGCGGCATAACATTAAAAAATTTTAAGAAAGTTTTAGACGAAGGCGCAGATTCAGTTGCAATAATCGGCGATTTGCTTTCTGAACCGAATAAAATAACTGAAAAAATGAAAGATTTTACTCGTCAAGAGAAATCCGATTCTACTTGTTAATTTGTTATTTCAATTATTACCCGAATCGCCTGTTTTTCAACAAACAATTAAACTAAAAGAAAGGCAGTAATTTAAAAAGGTGATTATAGATGTTGCGTCCGTTATTCGCCTTTTTCGTCTTCTGTTTCGTTTTTCCAATTCACGAAACTGTCTGAACAAATGTTATTATTGATAGAAATACAATAAAATTTAACAATGATTATGAAATTTTTATTTGCCCTTTCTCTGATTTTTATTTTGTCCGTTTCATCGGTTTTAGCACACGATTCGCTTACCAACGAACTCGGTTTATTCGATTACGCGCCGTTACTTTCTCTTTCGCACGGCGACAACTTAATGTTTGAAGGCGAAGAACATTTGAAAAACATCAAACAATTGAGTTTCGGCGGTGAAAACGCCGAAGCGTATTTTTCATCGGATGGCAAACAATTAATTTTTCAATCAAAACGCGACGGGCGCGGCTGTGACCAGATTTATACGATGAACGCCGACGGCTCAAATGTGCGAATGGTTTCAAACGGCGAAGGGCGCACGACTTGTTCATATTTTCAAAAAGGCAACAAACAAATTCTTTACGCTTCGACGCATCTCGGAAGCAAGGAATGTCCGCCGAATCCGGATTTTTCAAAAGGTTACGTCTGGGCAATTTATCCCGAATACGATATTTTCACGGCAAAGCCGGACGGCTCGAAAATCAAACAATTAACCGCAGCAAAAGGCTACGACGCGGAAGCAACCGTTTCGCCGGACGGCAAAAAAATAATTTTTACATCCGAAAGAGACGGCGATTTGGATTTGTATTCGATGGACAAAAACGGCAAAAACGTCCGGCGTCTGACAAATGAATTAGGCTACGACGGCGGAGCGTTTTTTTCGCCCGATTCAGAACAAATTGTCTATCGCGGCTCGCATCCGACAACGCCGGAAGAAACCAAACGCTACAAAGATTTGCTCGCGCAGCATTTGATTGTTCCGACCACATTTGAAGTCTGGACGATGAACGCGGACGGAAGTAATAAACGCCAGGTCACGCGCCTTAACGCCGCTTCGTTCGCCCCGTTTTTCACGCCTGACGGAAAGCGAATTATCTTTTGCACAAACTATTTTGCGACCGACCCGCGCAAACGCAATTTTGATTTGGCTTTGATAAATGTTGACGGAACAGGCTTGCAAAGAGTTACGTTTAACGAAACTTTCGACGGCTTTCCAATGTTCTCGCCTGACGGCAAAAAATTGGTTTTCGCATCAAATCGTAATGCGGCGAAACAGGGTGACACAAATGTTTTTATTGCCGATTGGGTTGAATAAGTATGAAATTAAAACTTTCTTCAATCCTTGAAAAAGATTAAGCAGCGAAAACAAAAACGTAAGCCGGTTGGCTTTTGTGGTGAAATATAATCATGAAAAAGCAATTATTTAGTTTTCTTCTTTTATTATCATTCGTATTCAACGTTTCGGCGCAAAAGGCGCAACAAGCAAAGCCCGACGCGAGCGAAAATAATCTTCGCACGCACGTTTCATATCTTGCTTCTGACAAATTGGAAGGACGCCGAACAGGTGAAACAGGCGCGACTTTTGCTGCCGGTTACGTGGCAAATATGTTTGCCAATTACAAACTAAAGGCAGGTTTTAATCAAAAATCAAAAGGCAAGGCGCAAACGAATTTTCTGCAATCTTTTCCTTTCGTTACGGGCGTTGAAATGGCGGAAACGGGAAATGCTTTCAGCGTTGACGTAACGAAAACAGGTGGACAGCGTTTGAATTATGAAAACGGATTGGCATTTAAGCCGGTCGGATTTTCGCCAAATGCGGAAATTGGTAATACGGAAGCTGTTTTTGTCGGTTACGGCATCGTTTCAAACGAGCTAAAGTACGACGATTATAAAAATTCAAACATCAATGGCAGAATCGTTTTGGCATTTGACGGCAGCGCGGAAAACGATAATCCGCACTCGCAATTCGGGCGTTTCGACGCTCGGGCAAAAGCGAGAATCGCTAAAGAAAAAGGTGCAATCGGATTAATTTTGATTTCGCGCGAAACGAAATTTGAAGATGACAAACTTGCGCAATTGAGATACGACCAAACGCTCGGCGAAGCGGCTTTGCCGACAATTGTTGTTTCTCGAAAAACAGGCGCGGACATTCTCGGAATTGACGAAGCAAGATTAAAAAGCCTCGAAGAAAATTATATCGCTGCGGCAAAAGGCGCAGGCGTCATTAACTCCGAACTGCCAATCAATTCCAAAGCAATTGTCAGCTTCAAAATCAATCTCGTCAGAAAACAAGCCGACGCTTACAACGTCATCGGAATTTTGGAAGGCACAGACCCCGTTTTAAGAAACGAAGCAATCATCATCGGGGCGCATTACGACCATCTCGGACGCGGCGGCGCGGGAAGTTTAGCGGCAAATTCGACGCAAACCCATCACGGCGCGGACGACAATGCTTCCGGCGTTGCCGGATTAATCGAACTTGCCAGACAATTTTCCGCCGAAAGAAAAAACAAACGCACGCTTATTTTTATCGCTTTCGGCGGCGAAGAAGAAGGTTTGTTAGGTTCAAAATTTTATACAAACAATCCGGTTTTTCCGCTCGATAAAACCGTGGCGATGTTCAATATGGATATGATTGGACGTTTGAACGGCGAGAAATTAACGATTGGCGGAGTCGGGACGGCGGGAGAGTGGAAAAAGTTAATTGAGTCAATTAACTCCAAAAATACTTCAATGCAGTCATTGGCTATCGGTGCAACTTCAGATGTAACGGCAAAAGTTGCTGTCGAAGGTGCGCTCAAAAGGAAAGGATTTGATGCTGTAATTATCGAAGCAACACCAAGTGAAATTACTCTAAGAGGAATTATCCCAAAAGGTAAAATGGCTGAAGTAGTGATGACGACTCATGAAATTGGTAAGAGAAAAGTTGTTAATCAGCTTATAGAATCATCAAATACAAATCTAAATTATTCGGAGACAATTCAAACAATTCCATTTATTATTTCTCTCAACGAAGACGGTTTCGGACCGAGCGACCATTCGTCGTTTTACGGCAAGCAAATTCCGGTTTTGTTTTTCTTTACGGGAACGCATACCGATTATCACAAACCAAGCGATACAGCCGAAAAAATCAATTACGACGGTTTGCTGAAAATCACAAATTTTGTCGCCGACATTGTAAAAACAATTGACCAAAACGCGAAACGTCCGACTTACGCCGTTGCGAAAAGTTCGGGAATGATGGGCGGCAGAACAGGTTTTAACGTTTCGCTTGGAACAATTCCGAGTTACGCCGAATCGAATGACGGGTTAGTTCTTGACGGCGTGCGCGAAAATTCTCCGGCGGCAAAAGCGGGATTAAAAGCGGGCGATAAAATCACGAAACTTGCCGGAAAGGAAATCCGCAATGTTTCCGATTACACGTTTGTCTTGGGCGAGATGAAAGCCGATGTCGAATATGAAATCGAAATCGCGCGCGGCGCGGACAAATTGACATTAAAAATCGTTCCGGCAGCAAGAAAATAAGAAACAACAAATGTTATTTGTTCGTTCTGATACCGAAATAATAAGCCCAGAAAATAAAGAAAATTTGCAAGGGAACTCGGAAAAGCAAATACAAAACTCCGTTTTCCATTCCGCCCAAATTAATCTGTTTTATACTGCCGACGATATTGGCGGGAAGAATTAAGATAAAAAAGATTATCAGCAAAACGGCTGTTAATTTAGACAATCTGTTTATTAACAGACCGACAACCGCTAGCAACTCTAAAACGCCCGTCAGATAAACAAATTCTCTTTTTAACGGCAGAAATTCGGGCATCATTTCAACCATCAAATCTGTGTTGGCAAAATGCGCGACACCCGTAACGATTAACATAACCGACATCGCCGCTCTGCCAACAAACGAAATGCTCAGTTTATTTTTAAGCAAAAGTTTGTTGATACCAAACAAAAGCACGAAAGTTATCAATAAAAAAATTAAGGGCGCCATACGTCATTTACCAAAGGACAGGATTTGAAAAATTGCGAACAAATCTTATCATATCGAAAATGAAAATTAACTTTTGTAAATTTCACGGTTTCGGCAACGATTATATCGTGATTGAAAGCGACGAATTAAACGAAGTTTCTTCAATCGGTGAATTTACCAAGCGCATTTGTCACCGCAATACAGGCGTCGGCGGCGACGGAATCGCTGTTCTAGAAAAACTCGACGGTGAAACCGCCCACTTTTCCTGTCGAATAATTAATCCCGATGGAAGCGAAGCCGGATTTTCCGGTAACGGAACGCGCTGCGCCGTTGCCTATCTTTATTACAAAAAATTGTGGCAGGAAAAATTCCTCAAACTCGAAACAAAAAGCGGCGTTAAAACTTACAAATTATTAAAACGCGAACAAAACGATTTCTGGTTTCTAGCCGAACTCGGAAAACCGAAATTTGCGAGCGATGAAATCCCTTTCGTTTCGGAAACAAAATTGGAAAAGATTGTAGATTACCAACTTTCAATCGCCAATCGCTGCTTATCTGTTACCGCTATAAATGTCGGAAATCCGGTGGCGGTTATTTTTGTTAAAGATTTTGCCGAATTTGATTGGCGGGCAATTGGCAGGAAAATTGAAACTCACGAAAAATTTCCCGAAAAAACAAACGTCGTTTTCGTGCGAATTTTAGACAAAGAAAACATCGAAATCCGCATTTGGGAACGCGGCGCGGGCGAAACTTCATCTTCGGGAACTTGTTCGATTGCCGCCGCAGTTGTGTCCGCTTCTACTAACAAAACAAATAGAAAAGTTTCCGTTCACGCGAAAGGCGGAATAACCGAAGCCGTTTGGCGCGAAGACGGTGAAATGTTAATTACAGGTCGTGCGGATTTAGCTTTTTGCGGTAAGTGGATTAAATAAAGTCTAATGGCGGAATTGACGTGGCGCGGGACAAGCAACCACACAACACCGGGTTTAACGGACAAGGTTGATAACAAAGTCGCTGTTCGCGCCCTTACGTCCAATGACATGTTCGGCGGCGGCATAGCGTAGATGCTAAATTCGGCAATAGGCAATATAATGTCGCTTGAATTATCTTATTTCAAATCGGCAATCCAGAGGTTGCCCGTCATTTCGGCATATTCAAAAGCAATTCGACTTCGGCAAGCAAAGTTTTATCATCGCCGCAGGCTACTTGAACAAATTTTCGACGTTCTTCGGGCTGGCTGCGCAAAGCCGAATCGAAAATTTCTCTCACCTTTTGCCATTTTTCATCAACCATCTTTTTTGTTTCAAGTTTCGGTTTGAAACTTGAAAGTTAATACTTTTCATCTCGTCAATTCAAAACTCTCATTGCGAAATACCGACGCGCCTGAGCAATTCATCAAAACGCGGGTCGCCGCGTAGAGATTCAAGATGCGGTTCAACTAAAAGCGAATTCATTCCCCACTCGCGGCGTTGATATGATTTCTCCAGATATTCAAATGCCTTATCTTTGTTCCCTATCTGGGCATTCAAAATCGCGCCGATGTAAAAGTGACTATTGCCCTTTTCAAATCTTTCAGCCTGTGCGCGCAAAACGCCCTGATAGCCTGATGCTTGATATGCCGTCTTATAAAGCTGAACAGTTTCTTCGTCTGCGCTTAATGCTTTTTGAGCTTTCATCAACCATTCAAAGGCTTCCGAGTAATTCCCCTGCATTTCCAACGCATTACGAAGCCAGAGGTAAGCAGTAGTAAAGTTCTCATCCGTCGCTATCACTTGTTTGAATTGCGCGGCGGCTTCGTCATAGCGGCGGGCATAATACAAAGCTATTCCCAAATTTCGCCGGTTAAAAAGCGATGTCGGGTCAAGGGCTATCGCGGTTTTGAGTTCGATAATCGCTTCGTCAAAATGTCCGCGATGAAACAGGTAACGCCCGTAAATCTCGTGCGCCATCGAAGAATTGGGGTCTAATTCGATAGCGCGTTTGCACTCGCGCTCGGCACCGGCGAAATCCCATTCATAGTAATATTTATTTTCGCACAACGCGCTATACGCCTCGGATAAATCCTTGTCTAGCAGCAACGCTTCATTTAAGGCTGCGGCTGAATTTTGATACTCTACGTGGGTGTTTGTGTCGCGTCCCAGATTACCTCGGTAACGGTGCGCGTGAGCTTTACCCGCCCACGCCAGCGCGTAATTCGGGTCAAGCCGAACGGCTTGGTCTAATAATTCAACCGCTTTTTTCGACGCTTTCGGCGTTCTTTTGCCATACAAATACATTCCTTGCAGATAGAGCCGATACGCTTCGACATTATTCGTTCCGCGCCGCGCCGTCGGACTGCTCGAAGTGGCGGCAAATCGCGCCAGCAAGAAATTTCCGACTTCGCCCGCAATCGCGTCTTGCATCGCAAAGACATTCGCCGCATCCTTCTCAATTGTATAACTTTCTTCAATCTGTCCGCTCGCCACATTTAAAAGCTGTGCGGTAACGCGAATCTTCCCGCCCGCCAATTGATAATTCGACGCGAGAACGTAATCAACCTGCTGTTCCTTTCCTGCCGCTATCGGGTCTTGTTCAATATCAGCATATTTACGAATCGCACTTAGAGGGCGGACAATAAAGCCTTTCATCGAACCGAGCCGATGAATCAAAGAATCGGCAACCCCGATTTCGTAAATCTCGTCACGGTTCGCCGTGTTGATGGGTTTTAACGGCAGGACAGCGATTGATTTTTTGCCGTCCGCGCCCAAAGCCGACTTTCCCGCAGAGAAAAAATAATAGCCAAGACCGATTGCGCCGATGAGCAATGCGGCAAGCGCAAACGCGGCAAGCGGTTTATGTTGTTTGATTGACTGTGAAAAACTGTATTGCGTTTCGGCGGTTTGCTTATTTGCATCGCCCGTCGTCACCTGCAAAACGGCGGTTGCTTTTCCATTTTCGGGCGAATGTGATTTCTCCAATTTCTCATCGAGCGTCAGATTTTCCCGCAAATCTCTCAAATCTGTCAGAACGTCCTTCATCGTTTGATAACGCTCGTCCGCGTTTTTGCGAAGCATTTTGGAAACTATACGCTGCATTTCGTCCGGCACATTGGCAGCAAAACGAGAAAGCAGTTGCAGCTCGGCGTTTATCAAATTCGCAAATGTTTCCGACACCGAATTTCCTTGAAATGGTGTTCGTCCCGCAATCATTTCGTAAATCACTACGCCGAGGCTGAAAATGTCGGTGCGCTCGTCAACCCGTTCGCTTTTCGCCTGTTCGGGTGACATATAATTGACTGTTCCCAGAATCACGCCTTTCGCGGTTTGATTTTGCTTGATTGTTGACGCTTCACACCCGAGGACTTTTTGTTCTATGAGCTTTGCCAAGCCAAAGTCGAGAATCTTTACATAACCGTCGGGGCGAATCATCACATTTTCCGGTTTGATGTCGCGGTGAACCAGATGCGCTTCGTGCGCGGTGCAGAGCGCGCCTGCGACTTGAATTGAAATGTCCAAAACTTCCGACAGTTTCAGAGTTTTTTCCCTTAATATCTCGCGCAAAGTTTTGCCTTTGATAAACTCGCTGACGATATAATTTGTGTTTTCGTACTCGCCGATTTCGTGAATGACCAAAATATTCGGATGATTTAAGCTGGAAGCAGCTTTTGCTTCACGAATGAAGCGGTTGAGATTAGATTCGTCCCGACTAAACTTTTCGTTGAGAATCTTGACGGCAATTTGGCGGTCGAGTTTTTTGTCTCGTGCAAGATAAACTTCGCCCATTCCGCCTGTGCCGATTTGTTCGACAATTTCATAATGCCCGAAACATTTTCCCGTTTCGAGTTTTTTTTGTTCGGCTTCAATAACATCTGCAACTTTGGCAACGGCGGGCGTTTCCATAAAACTGTCGGCGCTGTCGAGCGATAACAAAAGCGACTCGACTTCGGCAAGCAGGGTTTTATCATCGCCGCAAACTTCGTTGACAAATCTTCGGCGTTCATCCGGCTTTTGCCGCAAAGCCGAATCAAAAATTTCTCTGACTTTTTGCCATTTCTCGTCAGCCATATCTTTTAGTCCAAAGTCCAAAGTCTCAAGACAGTTTGAAACTGTAACCGAACTTTGACCTTCTGAAATAACTTCGGACTTTGACTTGTTATCGCGTCAATTCACGGTGCAGCCAAGCCTTTGCCATTTGCCAATCGCGTTTGATGGTTGATTCGGAAATGCCCAAAACTTCCGCCGTTTCCACCACGCCCAAGCCGCTAAAAAATCTCAGTTCGACGACCTTTGCCAGATGCGCTTCCTTTGCGGCGAGTCGGTTTAAGGCTTCGTCGAGCGCGAGCAAATCGAAATCAGTTTCGCTGACGCTGATCGTCAAAGCATTTTCAAGCGGTAAATCGCTGTGAACACCGCCGCGCCGGACGCGATGTTTGTTTTTCGCGTAATCAATCAAAATGCGCCGCATCATCGTGGCGGCAACACCGAAAAAATGCGAACGGCTCTCCCATGAAATTTTTTTTTGGTTAATGAGTTTGAGATAAGCCTCGTGAACCAGAGCGGTGGTTTGAAGCGTGTGTCCGCTACGCTCTTTTTGCAAGTAACGATGCGCCTGCCGGCGCAGTTCGTCATAAACGAGTTTGAGCAGAGCATCTGCCGAATCAGCGCGATGATTGTCGCTCCAATCGCGTAACATTTCCGTTATCTCGCTTGCCGGACGCGCATTTTCTGCCATTGCCAAGCCTCGTTCTTGGGGAGTAACCCGTTTTTTATCACGAAAATATGCCCTTTTAACCAAAAAGTCAATTTTTTAATAAATTTTGACCTTTTTTTTCAAAAACTGTCGCGCTAATAAGTAGAGAGAAAATTTTTCTTTCAATAAAAAAAGATAAGGAGATAAAACTATGAATTGTTTAATCAATCGAAAAAAAATCGTCGCTACTATGGTATTACTAGCTGTTTCGTCGCTCGGAGTTTTTGCTGTCGCCACTGTCTTAACGCCGTCGTTCGGAATCCTGAGCGCGCCCGTTTTCGTGAGGGCAAGTTTTGCGGATCCGACGGACATCAAATTTAAGGTCGAACCGGCATTATATCCGACATTTAGTTCAAGGCTTAGTAGGTACCTGATTACCCAGGATGTTATTGATCAGGATGTTATTGATGTAGAAAACGCGCGGGAAACGGTGATGCAGCAAATCGTTATTGCGCCGGGCGGGCATACTGGTTGGCACAGCCACCCGGGACCAGTAGTTGTGCTGATAAAGTCTGGTCAAATGTCCTTCTATGATAGCGAGGATCCAACCTGCACGGTTCGCACCTACTCGGCTGGTCAAGCCTTTATCGACAAAGGTCAAGGTCACGTGCACATAGCTCGCAACGAAAGTCAAAGCGAAAATCTTGAGTTATGGGCAACCTACTTCGACGTGCCTCCCGGCGGGGCATTCCGCATTGATGCTCCGAATCCGGGAAATTGCAGTTTTTAGTTGCGTTATCTCGATTGGCTTTGCGTTGCCGGAAGTTCGGCGGCGGAAAGAAAGTGCGGAATCACAAATCAACGATTCTCGCCTGTTTTTCGGACGCGACGACATTCGTTTTCAACATACTTGGAAAGGCGCGGGCGGCGCGACGCGCTCGTATCCGGGTTTTACGGCGATGGCGAACGAAGAAGAACGAAGCCGCGTCTATGGCGGGATTCATTTCACGTTTGACCAGACCGCCGGACAATCGGCGGGACGCAATGTCGCTAACTACGTTTTTCTAAATTTTATGAAACCCCGAGGCGACCATTAACCAAATGAGTCAGAGCCGTCTGCGTGGATAGGCGGTTCTGACCCGTCTATTTTCGCGAGAGCAAAACCATATTAGGCGGCAGCGACAAAGCCGGGAAAATTAAAAAATAGGAGACAGTTATGAAAAAGACAGCATTGCAAATTTGCTTGGCAATCTGCTTGGTGATTCTGACAGCAAATGTTTCAGCACAGGCACAGGATAGTTTGAAGACAAATACGCAGCAAGCCGCGTCTTGCAACGACCAAGGCGTTGCGGCGCTTGATGCCGGAAAGTTTGACGACGCGATCAAACTTCTTAGGGAAGCAATCCGTCTGCGCCCCGATTACGCCATCGCCTATGGCAATCTTGGCGCGGCTCTCTACCACAAAGGGCAGTTTGAAGAAGCAATTACAATTTTAAAAAAAGCAGTTCAGCTAAATTCCGATTACGCTGAAGGTTACAACAAATTGGGCGTGATTTATGCCGAGACGGGCAGAAACGAAGAATCCGTCAAGTGGATGGAACGCGCCGTCGGGTTGCAACCAAACTATGCTTCCAAGCATTACAACTTAGGCTGTGTCTACATCCGTCTGCAAAGATTCAAAGAAGCCGTCGTCGCGCTCGAACAAGCCGCGCAACTTGAGCCGAACAGTCTGGAAACGCGCCTCAATCTCGGTTACGCTTACGCCAAACGAAAACGCTACCGCGAAGCGATTGCCGAAATGCAAAAAGCCGTCCGGTTAAACCCGAACGACGAGCAAGCGCAATTACTCTTGTGTAATTTCTATTTGCTGGCGAAAGACAAGCAATCAGCGTTGGCGCAAATCAAAGCGGTCAAATCAGCGAATCCACAGTTGACGCAAAAACTTTATCGCATATTCTACAGTGATAAGGTCGTAACTGTTTCTGACAAGTGACGGAACGGTGTGCAGCAATCGCCTGCAAGCGCAAACCAAACAAAATACAAAGCTCAAGAATTCTTATTCTGCTGCCAGCAAAAGCCGCCCAACTTTGTATTCTGCTGAATTAAATCTGTGTTACACCAAATTTTTATAATTCATTTCGCACATTAAAGTCAATAAAAATAGTATTTACAATTTCTCTCCGCGCTTAAAAAGAATCTGGCATAGTTTTTTAGGCGGAATTCTTATATTGGCGCGGAATTACAAAACACCACGAAAACTCTTACGGTGAAGCGGACAGGCGCCGTATTTTTTGATAGCTTCAAAATGCGCTTTTGTTCCGTAGCCGACGTGCCGGGCAAAGCTGTATTCAGGATAAATTTTATCAAACTCGCGCATTAAATTGTCGCGATAAGTTTTCGCAACGACGGAAGCGGCGGCAATCGAAGCGGAAATCGCGTCGCCGTGAATAATGGCTTTTTGCGGCAAATTTATTTCCTTTAACTGAACCGCGTCAATCAGCAAGAAATCCGCCTTCGGATTAAGGTTTTCAATTGCCAATCGCATCGCTTTTTTTGTCGCTTGTAAGATGTTGATGCGGTCAATTTCGTCGGCTTCCGTTTGTGCAATAGAATAGCAAACAGCGTCTGCTTTAATTTCTTCGGCAATTCTTTCACGATTTTTTGCGGAGATTTTTTTTGAATCGTTTAAGCCCGCGGGCAAAGGTTTTGATAAATCCAAAATCACCGCTGCTGCAACAACCGCGCCTGCCAGACAACCGCGTCCCACTTCGTCAACGCCGGCAATGAATTTGTAGCCTTCAGCAATTGCTTGCCGTTCAAAATCTAAACCCACGCCTGATTTTTCAGCTTTCATCAGAAATTAAAGAAACGCGAAAACCACGAAACTAAGCAAAACAACACCAAAATCAAATCAAAAATCTTGTCGCTTCGCGCTTTTTCGTGGTTTCAGAAAAATTTAAAACTCTAGAATTACTCGGCTTTTTTGGCTTTTCCGCGCGTGTCGCGTTCGGTAATACGAGCCGCTTTTCCGCGCAGATTGCGTAAGTAATAAAGTTTGGCGCGGCGAACTTTCCCGCGCCGGACAACGTCAATATGGTCAATGACCGTTGCGTGGAGCGGGAAAATACGTTCGACGCCGACGCCGAAACTTACCTTGCGAACGGTTACGGTTTCGCGCGCGCCGCCATGTTTGCGGGCGATGACGATGCCTTCAAACGCCTGCAAGCGTTCCTTATTGCCTTCCTGAATGCGGACGTGAACGCGAATGTTGTCGCCCGGCTGAAAATTCGGAATGTTATCTCTTATTTGTGTGTTTTCAATATTATCTAAGCGGTTCATAATTAGTGGTAAGTGGTAAGTGGTAAGTGGTAAGTGGTTTTTCACTTTTCACTTTTCACTTTTCACTATCAACTCCTTCCAATAAATCTTTTCTAATTCTTCGTGTCTTTTCCAGTGCTTTTTCGGCACGCCATTTTTCGATTTCCGCGTGATTTCCGTTTAGTAAAACTTCCGGCACACGCATTCCTCGAAAATCCGGCGGGCGCGTGTAATGCGGACAATCAAGCAAATTGTTTGAAAACGAATCATTTTCGGCTGACGTTTCGCTTCCCAGAGCGTTCGGCAAAAGTCTTACGATTGCGTCAACCAAAACTATCGCTGCCGGTTCGCCGCCCGATAAAACATAATCGCCGATGGAAATTTCATCCGTCACAAGGGCGTCGTTTACTCGTTCATCTACGCCTTCGTAACGCCCACAAATCAAAATAATATGTTTGGCTTCGTCGGCAAACTCTTTTGCAACGGATTGCTTAAAAACTCGTCCCTGCGGCGAAAGCAAGATAACTTTTGTTCCTTGCGGATGATTTTCTTTTTCGCTCGTTCCAATTAAATTTTCAATCGCGGCAAAAATCGGCTCGCACTTCAAAACCATTCCGTCGCCGCCTCCGAAAGGTCGGTCGTCAACCATTCGGTGTTTGTCAGCAGTAAAAGCGCGCAAATCGTGAATGTTTATTTCAACGATTTCGGCTGCTTTAGCACGCCGTATTATTCCAAAATCAAAGACCTCGCGGAAAAATTCGGTAAAAATTGTTAGAACGTCTATCTTCATTTTGGATTTTAGATTTTAGATTTTAGATTTCCTTTAATCCAAAATCGCAAATCCAAAATCTAAAATTCGAGCAGTCCTTCCGGTGCGTCAATTTTTATCAGCTTGTTTTCAACGTCAACTTCAACGCAAATTGCTTCGGCAAAAGGAATTAGATATTCTTTTTGCGCGCCCGAAACGACTAAAACTTCGGTTCCGCCGGTTCGCATTACTTTGCGGACTTCGCCGATTTGCTCGCCGGCGATAGTTTCAACCCGGCAATCTTCAAGTTCCCAATCGAAAAATTCTTCTTCTTCGAGGTGGACCGCTTCGCTTTCAGGAACGCAGATTTCAAACCCGCGCAAACTTTCCGCCGTTTCAATCGTATCAAAATTTTTGAATTTTAAAACGACGCGGTTTTTCTGAAACCAGAATTTTTCAATTTCAATTTCTGAAGTTTCGCCGCTCGGCGCAACCGCGAAAACCATTTCTAAATTTTCAAATCTTTCTGGAAAATCCGTCAAAACATCAGCGACAATCTCGCCGCGAAGTCCGCGCGTTTTGACGAGTTTTGCGACCGCAACCAAATCTTCGCGCATAAAAAACGAATCGCAAGTCGAAAATTACTCAACAATGTCCAGAACAAAACGCTTGCCGTGTTTTTGTCCAGCGTAAAAAAGCAAGCTGCGAACGGCTTTTATCGTGCGACCTTCGCGCCCGATAATTTTTCCCATATCGCTTTCGGCAACGCGAACTTTTATAACAGTCGCTCTATCGTTTGTCATTTCCGACACTTCGACCGCGTCTTTTTCATCAACCAAAGCATTGATGATTTTTTCAATCACTTCTTTCATATCTTTGAAAACCACAACCGCGAGAAAGAATTTAATTTGCGCGTATTATCCGGCAGCAGCGGGCTGATTTTCTTCAGCCACAGGCATTTCTTCTGTTGCGGTCGCTTCTGATGACTCATCGGCTACGGCATTTTCCGCTTCAGCTTTTGCGGCTTCCGCTTTGTCCGCCTCAGCCTTTTCCGCGGCAAGTTTGTCAGCCTCTTCTTTCTTTGCAGCAGCTTCGGCTTTCTTCGCGTCGGCTTTTGCTTTTTTGTCGGCTTCGACTTTAGCCGTTCTCGCCTCTAAAGCAGCCGTTTTTTCTTCTTCTGTTTGTTCGGGATTGTTTTTTATCAAACTCGCCACTGTTTCCGTTGGCTGCGCTCCGACCGAAATCCAATACTGAACGCGGTCGTGCTTTAAATCAACCGTCGCCGGATCAGTCATCGGATTATAAGTTCCGACATTTTCCAAGTATTTTCCGTCACGTTTCGAGCGTTTTTCTTTTACGACTATGCGATAGAAAGGTTTTTTCTTCGCGCCCATTCTCATTAAACTTATTCCTAACATTCTTTACTCCGTAAATTAAAAATTAAAAATTCAAAAAGTAAATCAATTTTGAATTTTGAATTTTTAGTTTTGCATTGAGCGTCAACGACGCTTTTTGTGTCTTTTCTTTTTCTTTAATCTCTTTGATAAAGAATCTTTTGTTCCTTCGTAATCGTTGTCGAAATCTTCAGCGCCGCCGTTTCCGCCGAGCATTCCGCCAAGACCGCCCGGCATTCCACCGCCGAGAAGTCCGCCGAGACCGCCGCCTAAGCCGCCCATCATCTTTTTACCAAGTCCGCCGAAAAGTCCGCCGCGATTCATCTGCTGCATCATTTTCTTCATTTGTTCGTATTGACGAAGAAGTTGATTGACCTCGGCGATTGTCGAACCTGAACCGTTAGCGACGCGCGTTTTGCGGCTGGCATCAAGAATTTTATGATTTTGACGTTCCGATTTTGTCATCGAGTCAATAATCGCTTCCGTTCGCTTCATTTGTCCTTCGACTTGTTCGCTTTGCTCGTCGGAAATTTGCAGACCGCCCATCAATTGTTCGGGCATCATCTTCATCAATTTCGACATCGAGCCGAGTTTCTTAAATTGTCCGAGCTGGTTGCGAAAATCTTCGAGCGTAAACTGATTGCTCGTCATTTTCTCAAGTTGTTTTTGCGCCTCGTCCTCGTCAATTTTGCCCTGAACTTCTTCGATAAGCGATAAAACATCGCCCATTCCAAGAATTCTCTGCGCGATGCGGTCTGGATAAAATGGCTCAATCGCGTCGTATTTTTCGCCGACGCCGACGAATTTCACGGGCTGACCGATGACTTGTTTGATTGATAAAGCCGCGCCGCCGCGTGCGTCGCCATCCATTTTCGTCAATACAACGCCGGTAATTCCGACTCGTTTATGAAATTCTTCGGCTGATCGAACTGCATCTTGTCCGGTCATTGCGTCCGCAACAAACAAAACCTCGACCGGTTTGGTTTCGGCTTTGATTTGTTCAAGCTCGACCATCAAGTCGTCGTCAATGTGCAGGCGTCCGGCAGTATCAATTAGCAAAGTATCAAAGCCCGAATCCTGCGCGTACCGCATCGCGCCGCGTACGAGCGTCATCGGGTCATTCGTTTCTTTGTCTTGATAAATCGCTTGCCCGACAGCGTTGGCGACGACTTTTAATTGCTCACGCGCCGCCGGACGATAAACGTCAACCGAAACAAGAAGCGGTTTTCTTTCTTGATTTTTCGCCAGCCAATTAGAAATCTTTCCCGTTGAAGTCGTTTTACCCGAACCTTGTAAACCGACAATCATCACGACATTCGGGATTGCCCGCGTGAAAACGAGCCGGGAAGAAGTTCCGCCGAATAGCTCGACGAGTTCGTCATAAACAATTTTGACAACCTGCTCGTGCGGCTTTAAATCCTGCCAAACTGCCTGACCTTCGGCTTTCGCGCGAACCGAATCAACAAAATCCTTCGCAACTTTGTAATTTACGTCCGCTTCGAGTAAAGCCATCCGAATCTCGCGCAAAGCCGCGTCAACATGCTCAGGCGTAAGTTTGCCCTGACCGCGCAGGTTTTTCAGCGATTTCTTTAATTTGTCGGATAAAGACTCGAACATATAGATACACTTCCATTAATTGAGCCGAAACTATAAATACTAATTGCAGAACGGGAAAGTGTCAAGAAATGAAGGTTTGATTCAAAAGTTTTTCCGCCGCTTCAATTACATTTTCAACCGTAATTCTTTTAATAGATTCGGACTTATCAAACTCTTCGCTGGAATAAACAATTTCATTCGGCGCATTTGTCCAGGGTCGCCAGTGATGCGTGTTTGACGAGCCGAAAATTACAACTGTCGGCGTTTCGACCGCCGCCACAATGTGCGCGATTCCCGAATCGTTGCCGACAAAAATTTTTGCCTTTGACGCCAAAGCAGTAATTTCGGGCAAAGTTAAATCATCAAAAATCGCAATCGGCACACGCGAATTTTGCTTTAGATTCGCTAAAACTTTGCGTTCATTTGGCGTCGCAATTGCAATTATATTCAAACCTTTTTCGTGCAAAAACTCGGCGACACGCGCGAAATTTTCCGTTGCCCATTGTTTTGATTCAAAAGCAGCGGTCGGGTGAAGCAGAGCAAATGCTGAACGCTGAACGCTGAACGCTGAACGCTCAGAAAGAATCTTTGCGCCTTTGTGTCTTTGCGCCTTTGCGTTAAATTTTTCTGCTAATGATTTAAGTGCTTGCTCGGTAACAACTAAACGGCTTTTCGGTCGGTCGGAAACAGGAATGCCGGCAAAACCCAAAAGTCCGAGTTGATGCTCAGCGGAATGAATATGTTCCTGCTGCCAAAATTCCCTCGAATCCGGCGAGAGATGATTATAAAGAAAGTTATATTGATAACTTTTATATCCGACGCGATGTCGCGCTCCGCTTGCTCGCACAAAAAAGGTCGCCGTCGTTCCGCCGTGTAGGTTAAATGCTGCGTCGTATCGGTTTCGACGAAGTTTTGCAACGGTTTCGAATCGTGATTTTTTACCATCGCGCGAAACGGTCAAAACTTTATCAACCGCATCGAAGCCTTGCAGAACGGGCGCGACCCAATCTTCAAGCAAAATATCAATTTGCGCTTCGGGCAAAAATCTTTTTAACGCAATCAAACAAGGCGTTGCCAAAACCGTATCACCGATTGAACGAAGACGCACGACGAGAACGCGGTTGACTTTGTTCCAATCAATTGGATTTCGGTCTTTGGTTTTTGGTCTTTGGTTAATTCCAAATTTCAAATTCCAGATTCCAGATTCGTTTGGCTTACTGCTCACCGGCTTCTATTTTTGCTTCCTCGACGAGCATTACCGGAATTTCGTCACGTACCGGATAAACCAGAGCGCATTCCGGGTTTGTGCATTTCAAACCGCTCTCATCAGTTTTTAATTCGACTTTTGATTTGCACTTCGGACACCGTAGAATCTCAAGCAGTTCGGGACTGATAGCCATAAAATGTTGCTCCAAAATCGTTGTTATTTATTTGTTTCAAATTGCCGATTATAAACTTTTCAGAAAATTTTCTACTCTTGCGTGTTCCGGCGATAAAATGCTTTCGAGTAAAATCTTTTTCTTCTGTTATTACAACTTATTTTTTATTCGATGTCATCGCCGATTGCAACAATTTTGGTTGAAACTTGGGTGCAAACTCGGTTTACCGCTTTTGCGTTTTTCCTTTTTGTCGTTTTATCTGTATAATTCGGAAGTTTGTTGGTATGCCTGTTCGATTAAGGCAACCAAGACTTTGTTGAAAGACATCAAAGTTCGCGTATCAAACCAGCGCTAAAAACCTTTTATTAAACGACAATTTTGATATTATTTTGATTTTAGATACGAAATGTTTTTTGGCTTCGATAAAAGCCAAACAATTTTGCAATTATAAGGAAATCGGTTTTATGTATATTCTTCGCGCTTTCGGGCTTGTTCTACTGTGTTTTACAATTTTGGCTTTACCCGTTAAAGCAAATTTGGCGGTAGAAACGAAAGATAATTCGAAAACTGAAGCGCCCGCACAACAATTAATCGAGTCAGTTGATATTCAAGGAAATCGTCGTCTGCGTGATGAAGATTTGCTTTATTATATCAAAACCCGCGCCGGTGACGTTTACAGTCAGGAACAGCTTGAGCGCGATTTAAGAGAGCTTTTGTCGCTTAATTTTTTTGATAAAGTCGAATCGAAAGTTTTGACCACACCGGGCGTGCGCGGCGGCGTGGATGTTATTTTTCAGGTTACGGAATTGCCGATTATTCGTGATTTACAGTTTGTCGGCTTAAAAGCAGTTCCCGAATCAGACGTGCTGAAGGCTTTCCGCGAACAGCGCGTCGGTATTTCCAAAGAAGCGACTTTTGATCCGGTAAAAGTTAACAGCGCAAAGCGCGTTATCCGCGAATTGCTTGCCTCTAAAGGTTATCCGAATGCAAAAATTGATGTTACCGAAGAAGAAGTTTCGGCTACTTCGATAGCCGTAACTTTCAACGTTGAACAGGGAAATCGCTCAAGAATCGTTGACATCCAATTTGAGGGCAACGAAGTTTTCAAAGACAGCGAACTTCGCAGCCAGCTCAAACTTGTTCAGGAAACCGGACTCATCTCGCGTTTTCAAGGACAGGACATTCTTGATTTAAGAAAACTGCAGTATGACCTAAATAAAAATGTGCGGTCGTATATGTTCTCGAAAGGTTATTTTCAAGCGCGTATCGGCGAACCGCAAGTTGTCGGTCTCGGCGTTAAGCGAACTGATTTTATTCCGCTTATTACGCTGCCGCTGCCGCTTATCAGTTCGAAGGATGATACTTTGAGAATTATTGTTCCCGTTACGGAAGGTAAGATCTTCCGCGTCGGCGAATTAAAAGTCGAAGGCAATTCGATTTTTTCCGACGAGCAAATTTTAGCCGGTCTCGGATTGAAAAAAGGTGAGATTGCCGACGGTAAACGTATTATTGAAGGCGTAGATGAAAATCTGAAAAAAGCGTATGGCTCGCAAGGATTTGTGCTTGCCGATCCCGAATTTACTCCTGATTTTAAGGATAATCCAGCCAATCCGAACGAGGGAATCGTTGACGTAACGGTTACGATTGATGAAGGTAAGCAATTTCGGTTGCGCCGTTTAGAGTTTACCGGAAATACTTTTACGCGCGACCGAGTTTTGCGCCGCGAATTTTTAGTCAACGAAGGCGATATCTACGACCAAAACAGGCTTGAAATTTCAGTTGCCCGTATAAATCAAACCGGTTATTTTGACCCGGTTGATAAAGATCAGGACATAGAGGTTCGCACCGATGAAGAGCAGGGCGAAGTAGACGCGATTGTTAAAGTTAAAGAAAAGGGCAGACAGCAAATTTCCCTTAACGGCGGCATTTCCGGGGTTGGCGGTTCGTTTTTTGGTTTAGAGTATTCGACCAATAATCTTTTGGGACGCGGCGAAGTTCTTTCGTTCCAACTCGGTTTCGGAAACCGTCAGCAAAATCTCCAATTTACGTTTCAAGAGCCGTATTTCCGCGACCGACCGATTTCAGTCGGCTTTTCCATATTCGCCAGCCGCTACAAATTTTTCGGCGAAGGAACATTTCTTTCCCAAAATCCCGATGTTATTGAAGCGGCGTTAAATCCATTCGGCACGGTTGCCACAGATGAAAATAATCTGTTTACGCAAAACACTTACGGAGCGTCGGTTTTTGCAACCGCGCCGCTTTCCGAATTGTTTTTTAGAAAAAGCAGATTTTCACAGTTTTCGCGTATCGGGCTGACTTACCAACTGACGGCGACCAGCATTACCGAACCGCCCGTTAACAACACTACCGACCCGACGCTTGGCGTTCCGATTATCTTTGAGCAACCGAATATTATTACCAGCCGCATAACACCGACTTTTGTATATGACACGCGCCAACCGTCGGCGAATGGTATTGATACTTTGCGCGGAAGTCAAATTTACGCTTCTTTTGCGCTGTCAGGTTTGGGCGGCGATGTCAGAACTTATCAGCCAAGTATTTCTTATACGAATTTTATTCCTGTTAGGCGGAAAAAATCTGCTAATGCGGAAGTGTTTGGTTATCGTATTCAAGCCGGAACAATCGGAAGTTTTGCCGCTAAAGAAAAAGTTAGAAATCCGAATTCGCTAAACTTTATCGGCGGAATTCCGCGCTATGAACGGTATTACCTTGGAACCGAGCAAGACATCCGCGGTTACAGCAGCCGGGCAATCGGACCGATTGCGCCGTTTGACGGATTCATAACCAGCCGAAACATAATTGCCGCAAGCAACGTTAGCGGAACGCCGACGGCAATTCCGAATATCAACGCGAATTTAGCCACTGATTTGGCTCAAATAGGCGTTTTTACCGGTGCGAGCGGCGCAAACTCGGCACAGATTTCCAGAAACTATCAATTTATCGGCGGCGATACGCAGCTTCTTGGAAACTTTGAATACCGCATTCCGATATTCGGACCGGTCAGTTTAGCCGCCTTCGCCGATGTCGGCTCGGTTTTCAATTTGCGTAAAACCGGGACGCAAACTATTAACAGTAATTTTCTGTCGGACGACGTATTCGTCGGCGCGGGCACATTAACGGCGCTTGCTTTGCGAAACAATCCCGAATTTGAAAGCAGTTTCGGAAGTTTACTGCTGCGTGAAAACCACGTTGTTACGACCGATGAGTATGTGAGAAACTTTTGTCGCGGAAACAGATTCGGTTGTCCGACAAGTCTTCCAGAAGGCATTCGCTCAGTTTTCTTACGCGGCGAAGCACAGACAAACTCGCTTTTGCGGGTTGACGATGCCGCCTTTAACAAACTAAGCGATTTTCGTTCGAGCGTCGGCGTCGAACTTCGCGTTCAAGTTCCGGTCGTCAATGTTCCGTTCCGCCTTATTTATTATTATAATCCGAATGCCAAAATCGGATTTACCGAACAACTTCCGGGATTATTTTTACCCGGAAAAAGAAGCGGCTTTCGCTTTACGGTCGGAAGAACTTTTTAGTGATTAGTGATTAGGTTTTAGGTACTAGTAATTTTCTAACCCAAAACCTAATCCCCAATCTCTAACAAAAAATGCAAGCAACAGTTCTAAACAAAACGGTTTCAAAAGAAACAGTCATAATAATCAAAGATTCTTTTTCTAAAAGTTTAAGGAGTATTACAAAACAATGAAAACATTTCGTTTAATTGCCGCCGGTTTATTTTTTGCGGCGCTTTTTTCAGTATCGTCATTTGCCCAAACCGGTACGTCGGCAGCAGGCACGGGAAAAATAGTCATCATCAACACCGCCGCGTTTGATGACAAAGCAGGCATCGGTAAATACGTCAACGCAATGAATGTGCTTGAAACCGAATTCAAACCGGTTGACGCCGAATTGCAGAAGATGAACACAGACCTTCAGATTCTGGCAAGAGACATTGAAACAATTCGTAAACAAATAGCAGACAACAAAGTTCCGGTTGACCAAAAATCAGCCAATTTGAAAGTTGAACAAGCTGATAAATTGCAGCGTGATTTGAAATTCAAACAAGAAGACGCCAAAGCTCGTTTTGAACGCCGTCAACAAGCGTTGTTAAGTCCGGTTTTGCAGGATATTGCAAAAGCAATGCAGGACTTTGCCAAAACGAAAGGCTACTCAATGATTTTGGATGCTTCAAAGTTAGACCAAGCCGGAATCATTTTGGCGGTCGGCGACGATAAAGCGGACGTAACAAAAGAGTTTATTACTTTCTATAACGCGCGTCCGGCGACAACGGCTTCTACAGTAAAGCCTTAATAAAACAGAAATCGGAAAGTAAGAAGTCAGAAGACAGAAGACGGAAGTCAGAATTTAGAATAAACCTATTCACTACTGATTTTCGTTCTCCTTCTTCTGATTTCTGTATTCTGTCTTCTATCTTCTAACTTCCGAATATGACCATTCTTGATTCGCTCGCCATTCAAGAAATTTTGCCGCACCGCTATCCGTTTCTTCTGGTTGATAAAATCATCGAACTCGTGCCGCGTCAAAAAATTGTCGGCGTCAAGCAGGTAACTTTTAACGAGTATTTTTTTCAAGGACATTTTCCCGCCGCGCCCGTTATGCCGGGCGTTTTGATTATCGAAGCGCTGGCGCAAGTCGGCGCTATTTTAGCGCTTCGGGAAATGGATGACCGCGCCAATAAAATTCCGTTTTTCAGCGGAATCGAACGAGCGCGTTTTCGTCGTCCGGTTGTGCCGGGCGATACGCTTTTTTTGGAAGTTACGGCTTTGCGGATCGGAACGCGCGTGCAAAAGATGCGCGGTGAAGCGAGGGTTGACGACAAACTTGCCGCCGAAGCCGAAATTATGTGTATAATCGGCGAACGCTCAACGGGAGAGACAAAATAATATGGGACAACTTAATATATCTTATAACGAATTAATTTTTTACACTACGCTGGTAAACATCGCCTTGGGTTTTTTATTTGGTTCTTTTCCCTTGATTTGCGGGCTTAAAATGAAAAACCAAAAATACGGCTTCTTCGGTTTTATTGGTTCCGTAATCGGTGGCGCGCTTTTGGGAGTTTTTTTATCATTTCCTATTGCCATCGTTTTTACTTGGCTGATACTGAAAAGCTCGGTTGCTAAAGAATCTGTTGAAGCTGTTAATGTGAATGAGAATCCCGTCAAACTCGACACTGAAAATACTGAAAACCGCTAATCGTCTTATATGTCTTCTTTCATTCACGCGAGCGCGATTGTTAGCCCGCAGGCGAAAATCGGTCAGGATTGCTACATCGGCGCTTATTCAATTGTCGGCGAAAAGGTCGTCTTAGGCGACCGAGTTCAACTCGAATCGCACGTCGTCATTGATGGCAAAACCGAAATCGGCGATGAAACGCGCGTTTTTCCTTTTGTTTCAATCGGACTTGCGCCGCAAGACTTAAAATACAAAGGCGAAGAAAGCGCGACAAAAATCGGCAAACGCAATCAAATCCGCGAATTTGTCACCGTTCATCGCGGAACGCAAGGCGGCGGCGGTTTAACGCGCATTGGCAATGACAACTTGCTGATGGCGCAGGCGCACGTTGCGCATGATTGCCGAATCGGAAACGAAGTGATTATGGCAAACGCCGCAACCTTAGCCGGTCACGTCGAGATTGCCGACCGCGCAAATATCGGCGCGTATTCGGGCATTCATCAATTTTGTCGAATCGGTCTCGAAGCATTTGTCGGCGGTTATTCGGTAATCGTGAAAGACGCGCTGCCATTTGCTATCTCGCAGGGAAATCACGCGAAATGCTACGGCTTGAATCGTCTCGGCTTAAAACGTCGCGGTTATTCGAAGGAAACAATCAAAAAACTTCATCACGCATATCATCTTTTGCTTTCCTCAAAATTAAACACCTCGCAAGCCGTCGAGAAAATCAAATTAGACGTTAAAGATTGCGCCGAAGTTGATTTATTAATTGATTTTATCGAAACGTCAAAACGCGGCGTTGTAAAATAAAGATGAAAAAATAAAAGTTTAATCTGCGACTAAATTTTTATTGATTTTATAATTTGTCTGTTTTTTAATCGCGCGCTTTATATTTCTGTCTGAAACAATTTCATTAAAGCAATTTCTTCCGGCTCGTATTCGGCTTCGATGCGCTTTACCTGACGTTTTATTTTTCGTTTAAATTCCGCTAAAGTTAAACCCGATTCGTAAGACTTTAAAATCGTCGGATGAATATACGAAGCGCGGCAAACCGACGGCGTGTTGCCAAGCTGTTTGGCAACTTTCTTTATGGCGTTGATAATGTTTTTCTTGAGAAGTATTTCGTCGTCGCAGAAGCCGATTTCCGCCAGTTCCAGCGCCGCCAGCAATGTTCCGCCCCACGTCCGAAAATCTTTTGCGGAAAATTCCGGCGCGGTTACTTCTTTGAGATAATTATTAATATCTTTTGGTTTTATCGGGTGCGGTTTGTTATTTTCGTCCAGGTAATTAAACAGTTTTCGCGCGCCGCCGATTGCCTTTAAATCCCGCATAATAACGGCAAGCTCTTCGTCAACCAAAACCTTCCGATGTTTGATGTGATGTTTGCCAACAAAACTAAAAACAAGCTCGCCTTTTTTATTGATTTCAAGATGCCGGTTTTGCAAAGTCGTGATGCCGTATGTTTTATAATGCTTAACGCTTTTCTCCGTGCCGAGTCGGATATAAAGCGAATTGATAAGCCGCATCATCACGGCTAAAACCTTCTCGCGCGGAAAACCTTCGAGCTGAAGATGTTCGTTCGTTATTTTTCTCAATTTCGGCAGATGCTCGCCGAATTTTTCAATTTTTAGAAACTTTTTCTTTTCTTGACTGGCTCTGAATTTCTGATTGTAAAGATACTGCACGCGTCCGGTTGTATCCATTCCGACAGCTTGCAGATTGCTGCTCGCCGAAGTCGAAATGCGCACAAATTTCCAAGCCGGAGGAATCACTAAGGACTTTATTCTCTCCAAACTCACTTCATCATTTATCTGTTTTCCATTTGTGTCATAATATTTAAAGCCGCTCGCTTTGCCGCCTTTTCGCTGCCACCATTTAGCGCGTCTGCCCTTTTCGATTATTTCCTTCGCGCTGTTTTTATCAAAAAGCATCTTCAAATTTCCCATAATTATTTCTGCCCCTTTTTCGTTACTTCTAACGATATAACTTACAATTTTTAAAGACAAGCAAATAAATTTGGACTGTATGCAAACCATTGAAAATAAACAATTTATTTATCGAAATTTATTGATTTTTTTGGCGTTAGAGGCAACTTGTTTCATAGATGAAACATCAAAATAAATACGAAAGAGAGGTGTTAAAAATGACTGAAAATATGAATATAACTTTATTTGAAATGGAAGAGCACGAGACGATTCAAAGCAAGAAGGATATGATTTTATCGCTTTATAATTCCGGCACGACGGAAATCGAAGCAATTGCCGCCGTCTCCGGCGCAAAGCCAAGTTATGTCGGCTCTGTTTTGCAGCGCGAAGGTTTGATTAACAATTATTTTGACCTTTATACTTCGACGGCGCATCCGATGAATATTTACTCCAAGCATTTTCAAGGGAAACTTGGATTTAAAGATGTAATGACCGCTCACAGAAGCGTCAGAAATTTGGAAGAGTCATACGGTTATTTTGCCAACAATCAAGACCGCGCCGGGCAGCATCACACGCTCGAAATGGCGTTGACAATGCTTGACCGCGCGCGCTGGACGGGCAAACTCGAAGAAGCCGAAGTTTATCGCCGCTGGCTCGTCAGAAAATTAAGTAATCCTTTATTTGCCGAAGCTAAAGAGCAGAAAATTGAAGCGAAGAAAACTGTTGAAACCGAAGAAAGCCCGCAGGTTAAATTGAAACTTGCGGCATAATTTATATTTTTTACACACTTTGTTTCACAGTTGAAACAAAATCCTACAAATTGTAAAATAGTTTTTCAATAAAAAATTAAAAAGGGGTTTAACGAATGGCTTTAGAATTAGTTGAAAGTTCGGTTCGGCAAAACGGTTTGATTGTTGGGCAAGCAACGCTCGAAGACGTTTCGGCTGAGCTGAGTTTACGTCCGAAAAAGCTGGACGAATATATTGGGCAAACAAAAATTGTCAATAACTTGCGCATTTTTTTGAAAGCCGCGCTGCGCCGCGGAGAAGCGCTCGACCACGTTTTACTTTTCGGACCGCCGGGACTCGGTAAAACAAGTTTGGCGATGATTCTTTCCAATGAGCTTGGCGCAAACTTAAAAAGTATCGGCGCTCCGGCGATAGAAAAGTCGGGTGATTTGGCGGGAATTTTAACAAATCTCGAAGAAGGCGACGTGCTTTTTATTGACGAGATTCATCGCCTGCGTCCGCAGATTGAAGAAATTCTCTATCCGGCAATGGAAGATTACAATCTCGATTTGATGATTGGCGAAGGCACGGCGGCGCGTTCGATAAAAATTGAATTGCCGAAATTTACATTGGTCGGCGCGACAACACGGGCGGGAATGATTTCTGCGCCTCTACGCGGTCGTTTTGGTATCGTTAATCATTTGGATTTTTATCCGAAAAAGGATTTGGAGATTATCATTCATCGTTCAGCGGAAATTTTGGGCGTTGAAATTGAATCAACCGGCGCTGATGAATTAGCCAGACGCGCACGCGGAACACCGCGCATTGCCAACCGTCTGCTTCGCCGCGTTCGTGATTACGCGGAAGTTTTAGGCGACGGGCGAATCACCGGCGCGCTCGCGCAGCGCGGACTTGACGAAATGGAAGTTGACCGTTTCGGCTTGGATGAAGTTGACCGCAAACTACTTTTGTCAATTATCGAAAAATTCGAGGGCGGTCCGGTTGGTGTTGGCACGATTTCCGCGTCAATTAGCGAAGACCGCGAATCAATCGAAGAAGTTATCGAACCGTATTTGATTCAAATTGGGTTTTTAAATCGCACGCCGCGCGGACGAATTGTAACTGATGCGGCTTATAAACATTTTGGTTTCGAGCCGCCGAAGGTAGAACAAATTCAGGCGTTTGCGAGTTAGAAAAAGAATGGAAAGAAAATAGGACGCGGATTTGACGGATAAAGCAGATTTCACGGATTTATTTTAATTAATTTATCCGTGAAAATCTGCTTTATCCGCGTTTGCCCGCGTCCTATTTCCGTTTTTTACTTTTCAGTAGTTGTCGCAACAACCGGATTACCTTCCGTGTCGAGAATCGCAACCGGAAGCCCGATTTCTCTCAAGCCAGGCTCGATTGTTTTTCTATCACCAACAACGACAATCGCCATTTTGTCCGGTGAAAGATATTTATTCGCCACGCGGTTAACGTCTGCAACGGTTACGGCGTTGACCTTTTGAATGTAATCGTTGAAATAAGTATCCGGCAGTCCGTAAACAACCAGATTCGCAAGCTGATTTGAAATTTGCCCGGTCGTTTCAAAACCGCTCGGGAAACGTCGAATCAAACTTTGCTTGTTGTATTCGAGTTCCTTTTGCGTTACGGGAATATCGCCGCGAATACCGCGCAGTTCGCGCATAAATTCGGCAACTGATTCTTTCGTGACGGCTGTTTGCACGTCAGCCGAAGCCGAAAACGGTCCCGCGCCGCGCCGGAAAGCAAAACCCGAACGCGCTCCGTATGTATAGCCTTTTTCCTCACGCAGATTCATATTTATGCGCGAGGTAAAGCCGCCGCCCAAAAGAGTATTCATCACTTGCAGCGGAACATAATCGGGACTGTTGCGCGGAACGCCAACCTGACCGATTGACACGACTGATTGCGCCGCGCCCGGTTTGTCAACAATATAAATTCCGGCTTTTTCCATCATCATCGCTTCGGGAATATCGAACATTCTCACGTCGCCTTTTTTCCAATTGCCGAAGGCTTGTTCGAGTTTTGGCACTAAAGCTTGCTGGTCGATATCGCCGACGACAATCAAAACCGCATTGTTCGGGCGGTAGTTTGCCTGGTAAAAATCAACCAAATCGCCGCGATTGATACCTTTAACCGACACAATATCGCCTGAAAGCTGTTTGCTGTATGGATGCGTTTTTCCGTAAAGAACCTTGTTGTAAACAAGATCAGAAATTGCATTCGGCAAATCTTTGCGTTGTTGAAAAGACGTTAAAAGACGTCCGCGGTATTTTTCCAATTCTTCACCGGGAAACGTCGGATTTATCACCACGTCGGAAAAAATATTGAGTGCCTGGTCTAGATTTTTTGTCAATGTCTGCATATTGACATTAGCCGAATCCCAGCCCGAACCCGTTCCGAGAAACGCGCCGATTGACTGCAATTGGTTGGCAATTTCGACGGCTGAACGAGTTTTTGTTCCGTCGTCGAGAAGCGCAGCGGTCATCGAAGCCAAACCTGACTTTTCCGTCGGGTCGAGCGTTCCGCCGGATTTCAAAACCAGATTCATCGAAACTACAGGAAGTTCCGCTTGTCTAACCGTCCAAACTTCCAAACCGTTTGTAAGTCTTTGTTTTTGAATCGAGGGCAGCGCAAACTTCGGAATCGGTCCCGGTTTTGGCAGCTTCGCTTCTTGCGCTGTAATTTTGCTGTCGTCTTTTTTCTTGTCGGGCACGGAAGTCGGACGATTTGCCCCCATATTTGCCATTCCCGTATTTCCGGGCAGTGTGCGCGGAACAAAGTTCATCACAAAGCGGTCGGCATTAAGATATTTATTGGCAACTCTCTGAACATCAGCGGGCGTCACGCGGCGATAACGTTCGAGGTCAGTTTGAAAATAATCGGGTTTGCCGACAAAAGTCGCGTAATTGTTCATCTGGTCGGCTTTGCCCAAAACATTTTCCAGACTGAAAATACTTTGCGATTCGATGCTGTTTAAAGCGCGCGTCATTTCGGCAGCCGTCGGCGGTATTTTTTTGATGCGCTCGATTTCCTCGCCGATTTCGCTTTCTATTTCATCGAGTGATTTACCGGGCTTGGCGGTTGATTGAACAATCATCATACCGCCTGCTTCGAGAGCATAATTAAATGCGCCGACATCTTGAGAAATTTGTTTACCGTAAACCAGATTTGACTGCAGACGCGAGCCGCGTCCGGCAGTTAGAATCGAGCCGAGTATATCGAGCGCGGCTTCGTCAGCGGAGTATTGCGGCGATGTGTGCCAGACCATATAAAGACGCTGCAACTGCACAGCATCTTCGAATTTTTTACGGACAACGCCGTCTAATTTCGGCATCGCCGGATTCGGGCGCGTGATAGCCGCTCCTCTCGGAATTTTACCGAAATACTTTTCCGCTAAAGCCCTCGCTTGTTTCGGATTGAAATCTCCGGCGATAACTAAGGACGCATTGTTCGGCACGTAATACTGACGGAAAAACGCTTTTACGTCGTCCATCGAAGCGTTTGATAAATCTTCGAGCGAGCCGATGGTTGTCCAGTTATACGGATGACCCGCAGGAAACATCTGCGCGAAAATTTTCTCAAAGGCGGTTCCGTACGGTTGATTATCATAACGTTGACGGCGCTCGTTTTTGACGACATCACGTTGATTGTCGAGTTTTTTCTGCGTCATTGCTTCGAGAAGTCCGCCCATTCGGTCGGCTTCCATAAACAGCGCAAGTTCTAAAAAGTTAGACGGCACGACTTCAAAATAATTCGTGCGATCTGGATTAGTCGTACCGTTAATGTTTGCGCCCGCTTCCTGCAAAGGCTTGAAATAATCAGCGTCGTAGTTTTTCGAGCCTTGAAACATCATATGTTCAAACAGATGCGCAAACCCCGTGCGTCCGACGACTTCGTTTTTTGAGCCGACGTGATACCACACGTTGACCGCCACAATCGGCGTCGAATGGTCTTCGTGCATAATCACACGCAAACCGTTTTTCAGCTTTACTTCCTGATATTTAATAGGTGGCAGTTTTTCGCTATTTTGAGCGGAAACAACTGTTGTCATAAGTAAAGATACGGCGAGTAGGAAAACAAATGTTCTCTTAAGTTTCATCGCTAGACTCCTTTTTGTTTTTTGTTGAAAATGTAAAATTCAAACTTTTGTTTGGTTTATCTTATTTTAGATTTTGTTGTTACGTTAAGCAATAGAAAAAGTTTAACAAAAGCAGAAACGTAACCGTTAAATTAAGTCTCAAGCCCCAAGCCTCAAGTTTTCTCGCGGCTGATTTGAGTCCTGAGACTTGGGGCTTGAGACTATTTTCGCTTACGCGCGTATTTCTGATTTTGTTAAAATCAACGCCGAATTTTTCGAGCCAAAACCGATACAGTTGCAGAGCGCAGCTTTTACTTCCGCATTTTCCTTTGCTTTGTTCGGCGTATAATCTAAATCGCAATGCGCGTCCGGCGCGTCAAGATTTATGGTCGGCGCAATAATGTTTTTGTTTAGCGCGAGAAGCGTTGCGCCGATACCGGCTGCGCCCGACGCGCCTTGCGGATGTCCGATTTGCGATTTTGTCGCGCTCATCGAAAGTTTGTAAGCGTGTTCACCGAAAGCGTTTTTTATCGCTTGCGTTTCGATGCGGTCATTCAACTGCGTCGAAGTTCCGTGCAAGTTTACATAATCAATCGCGCCGGGCAGAATTCCGGCGTCCTGCATTGCCAATGACATTGCACGTGCCGGTTCAACGCCGTTTTCTTCGAGACGAACGCGGTGATAGGCATCGCACGTAGAGCCGTATCCTGATATTTCCGCGAAAACTTTTGTGTCTCTCTTTGACGCGCTTTCCAAACTTTCAAGCACAAAAATCCACGCCCCTTCGCCTAAAACAATTCCCGAACGGTCTTTTGAAAAGGGACGCGACGCGCGTTGCGGTTCATCGTTCCATTCGTCGGTCAGAACGGTCATTAAATTAAAGGCTTTTAAAATACCGAGTGCCATCGGCGCGTCAACTCCGCCAGCCAGCATAAAATCCTGTTTTCCGAGCGCTATATGTTGTGCCGCGTAAGCAATCGCATCAGTCGAACTCGTGCAGCCAGTTGAAACAATATGTGAAAGCCCGTGAAGCCCGAAAACCATCGAAAGCTCCGACGATAGACCTCCGTGCGTCGAAGCGGGAATCGTGTAAACGCTCGCCTTTCTATCTTCGCCGGTAAACCAATATTTGTATTGCTGTTCGGTAAAAGCCAGACCGCCGCCGCCCGTCCCCAAAACTACGCCGAAATTTTGTCTTTCCGTTAATGTGAGGTTTTCGGTTTTGATATTCGCACTTTTGACTGCCTCACGTGCTGCCGCCAAAGCAAGCGGAACAGTTCGCGGAACGTGCTTTTTATCTTTTGGATTAAGTTCGGCTTCCCAATCGAAATTTTTTACTTCCGCCCCGATTTTTACTTTTGAATCGGAAACATCAAAACTTTCGATGCCGGAGACACCGCTTTCTCCTTTTCTGAGACAATCCCAAAAGTTATCGCGTCCAATGCCGATCGGCGTAACGCATCCAAAACCCGTAATGACAACTCGTCGCGGTTTAATAAAACTACTAAACATAATTGATACTTCGAGCATAGCATTTTGAAATAAACTTATGCTATCGCCGCGTGAAAATGTAATAAAAAAAGCGACTCGCTTGAGCCGCTTTTGGAAAATCAATTGTAATTTGATTAAAACTAAACATCCAGATTCTTCACATCAAGTGCGTTGTCTTCGATAAATTTACGACGCGGCTCAACTTGGTCGCCCATTAAAATGGTGAAAACTTCGTCGGTTTCAATTGCGTCTTCGACGCGAACTTGTAGCAACGTGCGTTTTTCCGGGTCCATCGTTGTTTCCCAAAGTTGTTCGGGATTCATCTCGCCCAAACCTTTATAGCGCTGAATTGACAAATCTTTTTTCGCCATTGCCAAAACTCTTTCGAGTAATTCTTCGCGCGTGCCGATTTCTTCTGATGTTCCGTTTTCGCCTAAAGCAAAAGGCGCGGGAAAATCAGTTTCTAAAGTTCGTTTTAATTCAATGGATTTTTGAAACTCGACATAGCTCGCTAAATTCCAATCAAACAAAATCGTTTGTCCGTTAGGATATGAGATTTCAACTTCGGCAAGCCCGTGTTCTTCGTCCGCGAGAAGCTCGGTTTTGTAACCTGCCCGCGCGATTTTGCCTTCGATCTCTGCCATCAATTCTTCCTGCTCGAAGACCTGGCGAAGTTTAACTTTTCTCGTGGTCAAAACGCCGTCCTTGCCGACAAAAGCGTCGAGTAAAACATTAAGCAGTTTTTCGTCGTTGCCCAAACGTCTGGCAAAGCGTCCCGAGAAGCGCGTGTATTCAACCGTTTGCTCTAAACCTTTGGAAATTTCGCCGCCCTTGAATGTTCTGCCGTTTGAGGCGACGGTTAAATCATTTGTCGCCTGCCGCATCATATAACGAAACATCGAGCCTTCGTCTTTGATGTATTCTTCCTTGCGATTGCGTTTGACTTTATAAAGTGGCGGCTGCGCGATATAAATATGTCCGGCTTCGACAAGTTGGGGCATTTGACGATAGAAGAATGTCAAAAGCAAAGTTCTGATATGCGAACCGTCAACATCGGCGTCGGTCATAATCGCAATTTTGTGATAGCGAAGTTTTTCAAGATTAAAATCTTCCTTGCCGATGCCCGTGCCGAGCGCGGTAATCAAAGCCTTGATTTCGCTGTGTCCGAGCATTTTATCAAAACGCGCTTTTTCGACGTTCAAGATTTTACCTTTTAAAGGCAAAACCGCTTGATTTTTTCGGTCGCGTCCCTGTTTTGCCGAACCGCCCGCCGAATCTCCTTCGACGAGATAAATTTCCGAAAGCGCAGGGTCTTTTTCTTGACAATCTGCTAATTTTCCGGGAAGCGTTGAACTTCCCAGTGCGCTTTTTCGAACGATTTCACGCGCTTTTCTCGCTGCTTCACGCGCGCGCGCAGCGTCAACCGCTTTGCCGACAATTTTCTTGGCGACAATCGGATTTTGCTCGAAAAATTCACCGAGCTTCTCGTTTAAGAATGATTCTACCGCGCCTTTGACGTCTGAGTTGAGCTTACCTTTCGTCTGACCTTCAAATTGCGGCTGCGGCAATTTAACGGAAATTACAGCCACAAGACCTTCGCGCACGTCGTCGCCGGTCAGCGAGGTTTTGAAATCTTTTGCCAAACCGGAACTTTGCGCATAAGCGTTAATCGTTCTGGTAATCGCGCCGCGAAAGCCCGACAAATGCGTTCCGCCGTCCACCGTGTTGATGTTATTGGCAAACGAATACACCTTTTCATCATAAGAATCGTTATACTGCATCGCCACTTCAATCGAAAGCACGTCCGAAACCTGCTCGACATAAACCGGCAAATCGTGAAGCGGAGATTTATTTTTGTTCAAATGCTTGACGAATTCGGCAATACCGCCCTTGTAATAAAACTCGTGCGTTTTTTCCGGCATTTCGCGCTCGTCTTTGATAAAAATGCGAATGCCTTTATTCAAAAACGCTTTTTCACGAAGGCGTTCGGAAAGTTTATCAAAACTGTAAACGGTTGTTTCAAAAATACTCGAATCTGGTTTAAACGTAATTTTCGTGCCGCGTTTTTCGGTTTTTCCGGTTTGCTTCAAATGCGCAACCGGAATTCCGGCGCGAAATTCCATTTCGTGCGTTTTACCGTCACGCCAAATTTCGAGTTTTAACCATTCCGACAAAAAATTAACGACCGACACGCCAACTCCGTGGAGCCCGCCGGAAACTTTATATGAATTTGAATCGAATTTTCCGCCGGCGTGAAGAATCGTCATCACAACTTCCGCCGCCGAACGTCCTTCTTCTTTGTGAATCCCTGTCGGAATGCCGCGCCCGTTATCAACGACCGTTATCGAATCGTCCATATGGATTGTAACTTCAATCGTATCGCAATAGCCTGCCAGCGCTTCGTCAACCGAATTGTCTACAACTTCGTAAACAAGGTGATGCAAACCGATGTCGCTGGTTGAGCCGATATACATCGCCGGACGCTTTCTTACGGCGTCGCGTCCTTCAAGAACCGTAATCGAATCCGCACCGTATTCTGTTGTTGCTTTAGCCAATTTTTTATCCTCTATTCTATTTATTCTATTAAAATGATTTCGCCATTTTTTTGGGTTTCTAAAATTTTTAACGCTTCGGGAATCAAAGGCGAAAGTGATTCGTAGCGATTGCTTTTTGTCGATGAAAAACCGGAGTTCCGCCGAGTTTTTCCGCGTCGCTTTCTATCAAATCGCTCTTGTAATAATCATTCATAATTACACAGTTATTTTACCATTTTTTTGTAAATAAAAATAGCGCGAAAAGTGAATTAAAATCTTATTTTTACAGTGTTTTAGCCGCGCCGTTTTCGACTTTGAAAACAGTCGCGTTGTCGTTGAATTTTTCGATAAAACTTTCTTTGGAAGTCGTCACAAAAGTCTGCGTTTTATCTTGCAAAAATTCGAGCAGTTGACCGATGCGTTTGTAGTCGAGTTCGGCATCAATATCGTCGAGCAGAAAAAGCGGATATTCCTGATTTTGCGAGTAATAAACCTGCAGATTGGCGAGCTGGAGAATAAGCAGCGCGCTTCGCTGCTGCCCGCTCGAGCCAAATTTTCGCAAATCGTGTTCGTCAAAAAGAATGTCCAAATCGTCGCGGTGCGTTCCGATTAACGAATAACCCGAAATTAATTCGGCTTGCACGCGCAATTTTAAGCGTTCTTCCAAAAGCGCTGCGTAATCCGACAAATCGCCTTTGCCTTCGAGCGACGAAACGTAGCGAATCGAAACTTCTTCACTGTCAAAGAGTTTTTTTTCTAAAACCGAGTTTAGCCTTTCGACAAAACGAATGCGCGCTTTGTGAATGCGGCTCGCGTGAACAATCAACTGCTCATTCCAAGGCTCGAGCAGTTCGCCGACTTTTTCAACGGAAAATTTATTTTCCTGCGCTGATTGCAGTAATGAATTTTTCTGGCGAATGACGCGGTTATAATCGGTCAGAGTTTGCACGAACGGTGGATAAATCGAAACGATTCCGCCATCGAGAAATTTGCGTCTCGCGTCCGGCGTTCCGCGCACGATTTCCAGTTCGTCCGAATTAAAAATTACGGCGTGAAGCTGTCCTAAAAATCGGGTAACGACTTCGTTTTTGCCGTTGACGGTTAAAGTTTTTGTGTTTCCTTGAAGGGCGACTTGAATGTTGCGGCTTATGTCCGCGCTTTTTTCAACCAACCCGCGCACGATTGCCAAATCTTCATCAAATTTTATCGCTTCCAGAAGCCGCGTTGTTTTGAAAGATTTTGTCGTCGCCAGCAAATAAATCGCTTCGAGCCAGTTGGTTTTGCCTTGCCCGTTTTCGCCAAAGATGATGTTTAGATTTTTTCCGCAAACAATTTTTCCGTTGAGATTACGGAAGTTTTGCGCTTCCAGCGATTCGAGCAGCATACATTTATTTTACCACAAAGACGGCTTCGATACTGGATGCAAAAATTTAATGTTTGCAATCTTGCGGCGCTGTGATTTAAAGTTTTCTATACTGATTTTTTAACGAAAATTTAAACAAATAAAGTTTGGCTTTTGTTTGTTTGAAAAGCGGAAATTTAATCGTTTGGAGAAAAAAATGAGCGAAACAAAGATTGATAGACGCGAAGACACAAATCCAGAAGAAGGCGAGCGCAAATACGGTGATGTGAAATTTGCCGATTCGGTGAACAAAAAATATCCGATTGATACACCCGAACACATTCGCGCAGCTTGGAGTTATATCAATCAAAAAGACAACGCCGCTAAATACGACGCCGGCGAAGTCGAAACAATCAAAAAAAACATTAAACGCGCGGCGCAACAACACGACATAGAAATAAACGAAGATTGACAGCGAAATTGCCGCGCTTAAACGATAGTTAATTATATGCCTGATTTGATTGAAAAAATTCGTGAAAAAGCTGTTCGGCTAAACGGAACGAACGACGTTGCCGACGAAATTCTCGCGCTCGTTGGCGACGCGCGTTTTGTTTTAATCGGCGAAGCGTCGCACGGAACGCACGAATTTTATAAATACCGTGCCGAGATTACTAAGCGTTTGATTGTCGAAAAGGATTTTTCCGCCATCGCCGTCGAAGCCGATTTCCCGGACGCCTACCGAGTTAATCGTTTCGTGCGTGGCTTTGGCGAAGATAAAACGGCAAAGACGCGCTTTCCGCCTTTCAGCGTTTTCCGCTTTGGATGTGGCGCAATATGGACGTGGTTGATTTTGTCATCTGGCTTAAAGCGCACAACGATAGATTAGAAACTGATAAAAAAATCGGATTTTACGGAATTGATTTATACAGCCTGCACGCTTCGATGGAAGCCGTTTTGGATTACTTAAATAAAGTTGACCCGGAAGCGGCGAAACAAGCACGTTCGCGGTACGAATGTTTCGACCATTTCGGCGAAGACGCGCAAAGTTACGGTTACGCGGCAAGTTACGACCAGAGATTTTCGTGCGAGGACGAAGCCGTTAAACAGCTTTTGGAATTGCAGCGACGCGCCGCCGAATACGCGAACCGCGACGGTTTTGTCGCCCGCGACGAATTTTTCTTTGCTGAGCAAAACGCGCGGCTCGTCAAAAATGCCGAAGAGTATTATCGCTCGATGTTTCGCGGGCGCGTCTCTAGCTGGAATTTACGCGACCGGCATATGGTAGAAACTCTACACGCATTATCGGCGCATATTGAAGAACAAGGACAACCGCCAAAAATTGTCGTCTGGGCGCATAACTCGCATTTAGGCGACGCGCGGGCGACGGAAATGGGCGAACGCGGCGAGTGGAATGTCGGGCAGCTCGTGCGCGAAAGATACAAAAACGAATCTTGTTTAATCGGCTTTTCAACACATACGGGAACGGTTGCGGCAGCCGACAATTGGGACGAACCCGCGCAATTGAAAAAAGTTCGACCGTCGCACAAAGACAGCTACGAGCAGATTTTTCACCAAACCGAAATGCCGGAATTTTTCTTAAATTTGCGCGACAAAGAAACGGAAGAACTTCTTCGCCGTCCGCAACTCGAACGCGCTATCGGTGTTATTTATCGCCCGGAAACCGAGCGCGTCAGCCATTATTTTACCGCCGTTTTGTCGGAACAATTTGATGGCGTAATTCATTTTGACGAAACGCGAGCCGTTGAGCCTTTAGACAGAGCGGGAAGCTGGTCGCACGAAGATATACCAGAAACCTTTCCTGCCGGTTTATAGCTCACAAAAATGTGGTTTATCTCGGTTTGGCGGCGGAACACAAATCGAAGGTAAAGAGGTATCTGAAGAAAAAACCTTTTGATTTTAATTTTCTAAAATCTAATGATCGGCGCAAATAAAAACGGAAAGCCTCGAAAGAGAGCTTTCCGTTTTGAAAATAAAATTATAATTTGACTTATTTGCCGAAACGATAAGATGTAAACATCGAATCCATTCTCGCGTCTTGTCCACCTGTGAATTCAAACATACACGAATCATCAGTATAATCCATAAAGTTTGTAATCGGGTCAAGTCCGGGTTTGTTGCGGCACGAATCGTTTCCGTTCGGGCAACCGTAAACGGCGCTTCTTTCGGCTGGCGTATCGCTTACATAATCGCCGTTTCCGTTACAACCGCCCTGGAAGGTGTGATACAAGCCCATCCAGTGTCCGACTTCGTGCGTTGCCGTGTCGCCTAGGTTATACGGCGCGGCGCTTCCGCCCGGTAAACTTGAATGAAGCAAAACAACGCCATCAAGTTTCGGCTGGCTGGCATACGAGGACGGGAAGGTCGCGTAACCTAAAATTCCGTTGCTCGGGTTGCAGGTGTAAACATTTAAATCGTCTGCCGAGCCTTGTCGCAAAGCGTTTTTCATCGCGCTTTCCGATGAACCGTAGCAACCGTTATACCAAGTCGAGTTTGACGTGCGGTCGGTCGAAACTAAGTTAAATGAATAACCCCAGCCTGCGTAAGCACTGTTTAAAACATTCATTTGCGAGGCAATCATGCTGTCGCTGATGTTTCCGGCGCTGCCGCTGCTAACAACGTGAAAATAAACATTTATCACGCCGCCACTAACTTTCATCTCGGGAGCATCTTTTAATTGTTCCAGACGCTTGGAAAAATCCGTCTCCGCCATCGCGATTTTTTGCGGGTCGTGATCGGTTCCACACAATCTTTCGCTTCTTACCGTGATTGATTCTATTTTTTGTAATCGCTCATCTTGATCTTTCAAAGATTGAGCATTTGAAATGTAATTGATTCCAAAAGCTAAAAAAGCAATCGCAAAGACGCTAAATATAGCTGTTAACGCACGAAATTTACTCATTGTCGGTTATATCTCCTTAGTAATTTATATTTATATTTAGAAAAGCGGGAATAATTAAAATATATACCGACTTTGTAAAGATAAGGGTGGTGAAAAAGAGACAATAACAGTTATTAACTCGTATGTCAAGCATTTAATTGAAATAAACCATCCAGGCAGTTTACGCTCGTTCAACGACTCTTGCTAGGGTTAAAACATAAACTTTGCGAGCGCCTTTCTCTTTCAGGACTTCAGCGCAGCTTGAAACGGTAGAGCCGGACGTGAAAACGTCGTCAATTAAAAGAATTGTTTCGCCTTCGATAAGTTTTGCGCGTCTTACTTCAAACGCATTTTTAACACTTGTTTCCCGTGCTTTATCGTCCATTCCGACGCGATGCATTGGCGTGTGAACTTTGCGCGTCAAACTTTGTTCATCTAATTTTACGCCCGTGTGTTTGAATAAAATTCGGGCTAAAACGGTAGCTTGATTAAATCCGCGTTCGAGAAAGCGCTTTTTTGAAAGCGGAACGGAGACAATGCGCGTCGTATCTTGAAACTTTGAACTTTGAAAGCGCGAAACAAAAAGCTTTTCCAGACGCTTTGCCACAAACGGCTCGCGCTTCAGATGCAAAACCGAAGCCGAAAGCGCGTATTCGTAAGCTCCGACGGCAAGAGCCGCGTCGTAGATATGCGTGTCGCAGCGATGACAAAATGTTTGAAAAGTACTCGGTTTTGATTGCAAAAAAGCTCCACATTTATGACAGAGAGTTTCCGCGCTGGAAAAAACATTCGTTTTTTTCCAGCAATCCTGACAAGAAATACCGTCAGACGAATTTTCAACGCTGTTTTGACAAATTTGGCAGGCTTGAGGATAGGCGAGAGTTAACAAAGAATCGTAGATTTTCGATAACATAATAGAACTGATAACTGATAATTTGCTTTTACTATCAGTTATCAGTTGTCAGTTTTTTAGTCTTCTTCGAGAAGCCCTTGTTCAAGCAGTTCCTGACAATTCAAACAATAACGCGCCCAGGGCACGGCATCGAGACGTTTCAAATTTATCGTTTTCTCACAGTTTTGACACGAACCGTATTCGTCGTCCTGAATTCTTTCCAACGCTTCGTTAATCAAAAGAAGCTGCCGGCTTTCGTTTTCCGAAACGGCAAGCATTACATTTTTTGAATAATTTCTAACCGCTAAATCAACCGGGTCGGGTGTTTCGGAAGCGTCAACCGTAAGGTCGTTGCCGCTTAGTTTTGAAACGATTATTTCGCGTTCTGTAATGAGTTTTTCTTTAGTTTTTTTTAAGTTCGATTTTGTCATTTTTGGTATGGAAACCCCTTGATAATAGTAAATGCGCGATAAAGCTGTTCGAATAAAACGACGCGCGCCATTTCGTGCGTCAAAGTAAAACCCGATAAAGATAAACTAAAACTTGCTTTTTCGGCAACTTCTGAGGTTACGCCTTCAGCGCCGCCGATGATAAAAGTCATTTCCTTTAACCCGCGGTTTTGCCATTCTTCTATTACCGCAGCTAATTCGTGCGATGAAATCATGCGCCCATTTACGTCTAGCAAACAGACGGAAGTGCTTTGATTCACTTTATCTAGGATTCGTTTGCTTTCAATTTCTTTCGAGTCCTGAGCCAAATTGCCGTCTTTGATTTCGACGATTTCACATCGCACAAAATGCGAAAGACGCCGTAAGTATTCCTCTTGCAACGCCCGCCAATTTTTATCTTTTGTCTTGCCGACCCAAACAAAATGAAAACGCATTTTTGAATTTCAGATTTCAGATTTCAAATTGCAATTACGAAAAAATTTGCGTTCTTTGACTTGAAAAATCGTGCGCTGCGATTAACTCTAAAATTTTCGCCGCAATCTTTTTTCCGCCTTTGCCGGACGGTTCGATTTCGTTTGCGTAATCGTTTTTTTCATTGCAAATCAAACGTAAATCTAAAACCGAAACGCCAGACCGAATTGCTTGGCGAATAATAGCGTCATTGAAAATGCTCAATGACGCAACCGCGATTTTTTGAAGCGAGTCGTTGGGAAAGTTCGGGTAATAAATCGTGCAAACTGCCGCAGGAAGATTTCGGCGTAAAATTGTTTCGAGCATTTTTTCGTAACCCGATTCAAAACTTTTCGCTTGATTTGCTAAAACGCTTAAAACTTCCGCCGCCGAATTTGCGCTCATCTGCAATACGTCGGCGTTCATCAAAGCGTCGTTTCCACCAATGCTGACGATTAAATATGTCGCGTCATCGGGAATTTCGCGCATTTGTCGGCTGACATTTTCAACTACGTTTCCGTCAACCGCTTTCAAACTCGCTTGCCAATTTTGCGGAATCATAGTGCGTAAATGTTCGGTAACATCAAATTCGCTGCCAACATAGCGCTTATTATCAAAAACCGAATCTCCTAGCAAAACAATGTGAGCCATAAAACTTTTCTTAAATGTTTGCGGGAATCTCAACCTTTTTCGCATCGCGCCAAAGTCGTTCCAAATCGTAAAACTCGCGCGATTTTTCCTCAAAGATATGCACGATGAAATCCCCATAATCAAGCAAAATCCAGTCCGCTGTACGTTGTCCTTCGATGCGAACGGGGCGCTGGTTTAATTGTTTTTTGAGTTGCTCGCTGATTTCGTCTGATATTGCCTGCACCTGTCGCTGGTTTGCGCCGCTGGAAATAATAAAAAATTCGGCGAAACTCGCAATTTCGCGTAAATCGAGCGCGACCAAGTTAAACGCTTTTTTCTCGCTTGCACTGCGCAACGCGAGTTGTACCGACTCGTCAAGCTCGATAAAAGGCGTCTGCGTTTCAACCGCCGTCAGCGATTCGAGATTCTCGCGTTGGAGAGATTTTTCTTTTGCTGCTTCCATAATTTCATTTATCATTTATCATTTATCGGGTCGTCTTTTGTGTTAAATGATAAATGATAAATAATAAATGTAAAGGGTGAAGGTTAAATGTAAAGTTTGTATTTATCGACATATTTTGCAACCTCTTCCGGCACAAGTTCGCGCCAATCGTTAATATCTTCGCGGACTTTTTTACGAATGTCAGTTGACGAAATGTCTAATTGAACAGTGTCCGTAATGTAAATCCTTTGTTCTTTGTTTTCCTGCTGACCACTGACCATTGACCACTGACCACTATTCCGCAAATCAACAATGCGTGTCCTGATTTCGGACGTTACCTGCGAAAAACCGATTTCATAACCGGGGCGAGTTACGACCACGACATTCGTCAATGTCAAAACCGTTTCCCATTCGCGCCAGGTTGTAATTTCCTCCCAAGAATCCGCGCCTATTACAAAGAAAATATCCGCGTCGGTTAGTTCATTTTTCAGCTTCGTCATTGTTTCAAAACTATAAGGTTTTTCCGGCGCTTCGAGTTCCATTTTTGAAACTCGAATTTTTGCTTCGTGATTTGTCGCCAGACAAAGCATCGCAAAGCGATGAAAAGCGGAGGTCGGTTTTTTGTCTTTTTTGTGCGGCGCATGAAAAGCGGGAATGAAGACAAATTCGTCCAACTCAAACAACTCAGTCAATTTATTTGCAATCGCCAAATGCCCATTGTGAAACGGGTCAAACGAGCCCCCGTAAAACGCAATTTTAGTTGTTGTAGCTGACATCTATTTTTTCTTTCGCTTCATTTTGCGTAATTTCGCTTAACTTTTGCGCCACTAAATTAACTAATTCTTTTGTTCCCTGATTAGTCACGGCGGAAATTTGCAAAAATGGTTTACCGTCTTTTTCCGCAAGTTCGCGCAAATTTTCCAATCTTTCCGGTTCGTCGAGCGCATCTAGTTTAGTCGCCACGACCACTTGCGGTCTTTCGGCTAAATCCTGATTATAATTTGCTAATTCACGATTTATAATTTCGTAGTCTTCATTTGCATCGCGCCCGGAAATTGAAGAAACATCTACGAGATGTAAAATTAATTTCGTGCGCTCGATGTGACGCAAAAATCGGTCGCCGAGACCTGCGCCTTCTGACGCGCCTTCAATCAAACCGGGAATATCGGCAACAACAAAAGTTTTGTATTCGCCCAAATCAACAACGCCTAAATTCGGCTCTAAAGTCGTGAAAGGATAATCGGCAATTTTCGGCTTTGCGGCTGAAATGACAGAGATTAAAGTTGATTTTCCCGCGTTTGGAAAACCGACAAGACCGACATCGGCAATCAATTTCAGTTCAAGCTGAAGCTCACGTTCTTCGCCCGGTCTGCCCGTGTAATGGTAGCGTGGAGCGCGGTTTGTCGAAGTCGCAAAATGTTGGTTTCCCCATCCTCCTTTGCCGCCTTTCGCTGCCAGAAAACACTGTTCGGCTTCGGTAAAATCAAAAAGTAATTCTTCAGTGTCGGCTTTAAAAATTTGAGTTCCGATTGGAACTTTAACGATAACGTCCGCGCCGTCTTTCCCGTGCCGGTTTGAGCCTTCGCCGTGTCGCCCACGCTCGGCTTTGTGTTCCGGGTTATAACGCAAGTGCAGCAACGTATTGACACCTTCGTCCGCTTCGAGCCAAACGTCACCGCCTTTGCCGCCGTCGCCGCCCGAAGGTCCGCCGCGCGGCACAAATTTTTCGCGCCTGAAAGCCGTTACGCCATCGCCGCCGCCGCCGGCTGATACTTTGATTTTTACGCGGTCTATAAACATTCGTTAATTGTAGAATGTCTAAACGGCATTGGCAAAATGTTGAATTTAGTTATGTTCTTGAAACGAAACAAATTGGGTTTTGATTGAGTCAATTTACCGTCGCGCCAGATTTCCAGTAGTCAAAAAGGTAACTCGTCGAACGAACTTGTTAGAAAATCTGGTATAAAACAATATAGAGAAAAAACGAATGCGCCGCTTCGATTTCTCAAAACGACGCATTCATTATTCCTTAACCGAAATACCAAAGTATTCCTTAATAAGGTTGGCGAATCTCACATGTACACGCTTGATTCGCCGATTTTGTATTCCGAAGAGACTCGCGGCGAGTGCATCTCCGGTCAGCACACAAAATGTTTGCACATCTTGCTCGCGTTTCAAAAGAAACGCTGTGCCGCTAGGTTTTTGTTGTGGTGGCTTTTCCTCCACCGCCGGTTACGATTCCCGGCAACGAGGCTCAATGCCGAAGCAATGAGCGACATCGCACCTTTTGGTTGTTCCTTTCCAAATGGCGTTGTTCGTTTTTATCCGAACAACTCGAAAAGTCTTGCGACCTTTCTTAGCAAAGCCTTTCGGCTTCGATTCAGGGCGTAAATAGCAACTCGCTTCCGTCTTTCGTTGCCCTCAAACAATGCGTCACCGCCTCTGTTTGCCTATCCCTGTACCGGTCAAACGCCCGTAAGCAATTTTGACTATGTTTGGATTCTACACCCGTTTTTTCGCGTGTCAAGTAGAAAATACTTTAAGTTTTACCCTTATTTTACAGATTGATTTTGTAAGAACTGTGGAAAAGTTTTGCCCTTGCCTGTGGATAACTCTGTGGAAAACTTCGCAAGCATCTTTAATTCAAAATTTAAAAATTCAGATAATTTTAACCGAGCGCAACACGACCTGTGCAAAACTGTCAAAATCGTTTATGAAAAAAAATTTCAAATCGAAAAAAATTTAGCTTTGAGTCAATTTTTGAGCAATTTTCTGGCAAAAATTTGTTCAAAAATTGAATTTCTTCCGAGATTTTTGTCAAACATATCAAATTCTTGATGAATTTTTCGTGTCGAGAATTTGAAATGGTTGGAATTACGGCTTATCTTTTCGTTTTATTCTTAGTGAGCAAAACCGCGTCGAGTTTCCTTTGTCCGCACGAAAAAAAAGATGATGCCGATGCTATGTTGAATGACAGAACGCCGGTATCATCTTTTCGTTATATAAAACTTACGCCGCTTTCGGCTCTAATTCCGTTGCCCCTTCCAAGTAGACACTGATAAATTTGCCTTTCGGACCTTTGCTTTCAAATTTTACAAAGCCGTCAATCAATGCAAAAAGCGTATCGTCCTTGCCGCGTCCGACATTTTTACCCGGCTTCCATTTTGTCCCACGTTGACGCGCCAGAATGTTGCCGCCACGAACCTTCTCGCCGCCGAATTTTTTCAAGCCTAACCGCTGCGCGTTTGAATCGCGCCCATTTCTTGATGAACCTACACCTTTTTTATGTGCCATAATTCGATTTTGGATTCTGGATTCTGGATTCTGGATTGAAAAATCAATCGCAAATCGCAAATCGCAAATCGCAAATCCTCCTAAATCTTGTCAATTTTTATTTCCGTATAATCTTGACGATGACCTTTTTTACGTTTGTATTGTTTGCGGCGTTTTTTCTTGAAAACAATTATTTTTTCGCCGCGTCCGTGACCGACGACGGTTGCCTGCACGGTTGCCGAGCCGATTTTTAAATCATCGCCCGCACCGCTTAAAAGTGTTTCGATTTCAAACGCCTCGCCTTCCTTTCTATCAATCGAAGGCACGCGCAAAGTTTGTCCGTCTTCGACCGCAAACTGCTTTCCGCCTGTTTTTATTATTGCGTAACTCATTAGTTTATTGTCTCCTTCGTGTCAGGCAACGATTTGCTTGCCAGTCGAAAAACATTGATTATACGAAATTATTTTAGAAGAGGTCAAATCGGCGAGCATGTAAGAGATGAATTAATCTCATAATAAGTCAAAAATAAGAAAAAGAATAATCCGCCCGTTCGGTTAAAATTTGAAAAATTTATAACTAATACCGACAAACTAATTATTTTTGACTTTCGCATTAAATAAGCGTAAATTTTACATCTATAAGTTTGTGAAACTTTTCTCAAAACATTTGCGAGGCAAGAAATGACAAAAGAAAAAAAGAAAATTTTGATTATCGGCGGCGGCTTTGCCGGACTTTTTACGGCTTTGGATTTGGCTGGCGATGTTGATGTAACACTTGTTACCGAAACAAACCATTTCACTTTCAGACCGCTTTTGTATGAATACTTCAGCGGCGAAGTCGAAGCGTGGCACATTGCACCCGATTATAAGGAATTGATTGGCGACGACATAAATTTTATGCGCGGCTCGGTTGAAACGATTGATTTTGAAACTCAAACCGTAAAAGTTTCGACGCGAAACGAATTGTTTTCCTACGACGCGCTTGTTCTGGCTGTCGGCGGCGTAACAAATTTTTGGAACGTCGAAGGCGCGGAAGAATTTGCTCTGCCGTTTCGAGATGTGGCTGACGCCGATAAACTCCGGCGTGAAATGGAAAAAGCACTGGATGCGGTTTCTCCTACGCTTGCGCCGCAAGATGCGCGCGATGAATTAACTTTCGCGGTTGTCGGCGGCGGTGCGAGTGGTGTCGAGTTAGCGACGAAGATGTCGGATTTGTTGACGGACGCTTTCGCGCGGCGCGGTCTGAAAGGCGAGCCGCACATTTTGTTGTTTGAAATGAGCGACAGGCTTGTTCCGGGAATGGGTGAGGAAATTCGTGAATATGTGGAAAAAACTCTTTTAAAAGACCATATTGACGTAAATTTGCAGACACGAGTTTTAGAAGTAAGATCCCAAAAAATTGTTTCCGAACACAACAGCAAACGAAGTGAAATTAAAACCGTTGCAACCGTGTGGACGGCGGGCGTGAAGATGAATCCATTGATTGAAAAATTAGATTTGCCAAAAGACAAAAACGGTTTGATTTTGGTCGAGCCGACGATGCAAGTTAAGACCCGCGAAAATGTTTTCGCGCTCGGCGACATCGCCAAAGTTGAAGAAGTTGCGCCGATACTTGCCGGAACAGCGCAGCTTGCGTTTCAGGAATCGGCTCTCGCGGCAAATAACATAATAGCTTTTTTGAGCGGAAAAACTTTGCAAACCAAGCATTTTGAAGAACTTGGCGAAGCCTTGAGTTTAGGAACAAAAAACGCGGCGGTTTTAATCGGCGGAAATATTGTCGGCGGTTTTCTGGCACGCGACGCGCGTTTTGCGCTTTATACATCGCGGCTTCCGACGTGGCATCACCGCTTAAGAGTCGGCGCAAGCTGGTTTTTCGAGGGCACGACGCCAAAACCTTTGCAGCCGCTTGGTATCAGTTAAATTAAAATCGGTTAAATTTAAAATGAAAAGGTAAAAACAGAAAAAATGTCTTTATCTTTTTTTATTTGAAGTTCCGGCAGATTACCGCGAAGTAAAAAACGCTTCGGAAATGTATGCTTCAATGTCGAGCGGTTCTAAAAGTTCGCCTGATTATTCTAACGCCGACAGTAACTCGTCTGCGAGTAGTTCGAGTTTGAGTGCAAACGTCAAAAACGCGGCGAACATTACTCAAAACAATTCGGCAACGGTTGGCGCAAAGAAGGCGTCGTGCGCGTCGGTTTAGCGAGTGTTAAAACGGGAAGCGTCGGCGATGGAATGAATGCCGCGGAACTTTCCGGCGCAATTCGAAATACTTTGACCGAATACTTGAAAACTCTGCAAATCGAACTCGTTCAGCTTGAAGCAAAACTCCCGTCGGCGATTGACGCGGAAGCAAAACAAAAAGAATGCGATTACATCATTTACGCAAATGTTTCGCACAAAAAGGGCGGCGGCGGCGGAATGTTCGGCAAAGCGCTTGGCAACATTGCTGGCGCAGCCGCCTCGAGCATCGGTTACAGCACCGGCAGCGTTGCCGGCGCAGTTGCGGGACAAGCTGCTTCACAGGCAATTTACACCGCGTCGAGCGTGTCGCAAAGTATTAAATCAAAAGACGAACTGACACTCGACATTAAAGTTAACGCAGCTTCAGACGGAAGCGCGGCTTTAACCAACCAATACAAGGCAAAGGCAAAATCTGACGGAGAAGATATTATCTCGCGGATTATTGAACAAGCCGCTCAAGCCGTTGTTGATGCAATCGGTAAAAAATAAATTGAACAGTAAGTAAAATGAGAAAGGCGACCGTATTGAGTCGTCTTTTTTATTTATCTTTTGTTTTTGCCAAAAATTTTTGATACTTTTTGCCGCTTTTTAGCGCGTTATAAATTGAGAGCAAATTTTTATAGCAACGTTCGGCGCAAAAACGGAGAAATTATAATGTCAAAACCATTCGATTTTTCATACCAAAAAACTTTATCAATTAGTTCTCCAGCCATAATCTTCAGCAGTAATTTCAACGTTTTTGCGCAAACCGAACGACAGCAGACGAGCGAAACAAACAAATAAAATTTTATTCGCAGCATATTAAATATCTCTCGGCGAGACGGTTTGAAAACCGTCTCTTTTTATTTTTCAGACAAGGAAGCGTTGCTGCGCTTAAAAAATAATTTACCGAGTTAAATTAACAAAAACTTATGTCTCCGCGACGTATTTTTTTGGCTAAAATTTGCAACCGATGTTATATTTTGTCAGAATTTATAAAAATCGCGGTTTCTGTTTTTCCCGGATGAACACTTCGCACGATGTAACCGAACTTTTACTCGAATGGAGCAAGGGCAAAGGCAATGCGCTGGACGAACTCTTGCCGCTCGTCTACCGCGAGCTTCAGAAAATCGCGCATCGATATTTGAGTCGTGAGCGAAGTTCAAACACATTGCAGACGACGGCGCTTGTTCACGAAGCATTTCTGAAACTCGTTGACCAAAACCGTGTCGAGTGGCAAAATCGCGCTCATTTTTTTGGCGTCGCGGCACAGGCAATGCGGCGAATTCTTGTTGATAACGCGCGTCAGCGTCTGGCGGACAAACGCGGCAGCGGCGCGGAAAAAATCTCGCTTGAAGAAGGCGTCATTGACGTTTCGGATGAAAAAGCGAGCGACCTTGTTGAACTCGACGCGGCTTTGCAGAGGCTTTCCGAAATAGACGAGCAAAAAAGCCGTCTCGTCGAGCTTCGTTATTTCGGCGGGCTTTCCATCGAAGAAACGGCGGAAGTTTTGGGCGTCAGCATCGCCACCGTCAATCGTCAATGGCGAGTAGCAAAGGCTTGGCTTTATAAAGAAATCTCGGGAATAAATTTTTAATTTTTGAGGTTTTAATTTTAAGGTTAGATAAAAGAAAGATTTAATCTAATAAAAAAGCTGTCTTCCTTTGCCTTAACGATTATTAGTTTTTACCGCTATGTCCAGCCCGCAGTGGCAAAAAATTGAAGAAATTTTTGAAGCGGTCGTTGATTTGCCAGCGGCGAAACGCGATGCGTATTTAGCCGAAGTCTGCGGCGCTGACGAAAACCTGCGCCGCGAAATAGAACAACTTCTTTCCGCCGACGAACACGCCTCCGATTTTATCGAATCGCCGATTATCGGCGAAAATACGCTCGCCAGATTGCTTCCCGACACGATTGACGATTCGGTAGCGCCGCATTTTATCGGGCGGCGTATCGGCGCTTACCAGCTTGTCCGAGAACTCGGCAGAGGCGGAATGGGCGCGGTTTTTCTCGCTCGCCGCGCCGACGACGAATTTCAAAAACAAGTCGCCATAAAAGTTATTAAACGCGGAATGGACACAGATTTTATTCTCCGGCGTTTTCGCAACGAGCGGCAGATTTTGGCGACGCTCGACCATCAGAATATTGCTCGCCTTTTAGACGGCGGCACAACCGACGACGGCTTGCCTTATTTTGTGATGGAATACATCGAAGGCTTGCCCGTCAATCACTACTGCGATACGAACCGCCTTTCGATTCGTGAAAGACTACAGCTTTTTCGGGCAATTTGTTCCGCCGTCGATTACGCTCATCAAAATCTGATTATTCATCGTGATTTAAAGCCGGGAAATATTTTGATGACAAAAGACGGCTCGCCGAAACTGCTCGATTTCGGAATCGCTAAAATTCTCGACCCGAATTTGTCAGCCGACACGCTTTCGCCGACGTTGACGGGAATGCGTTTGATGACGCCGGAATATGCTTCGCCCGAACAAATTCGCGGCGAAATGTTGAGCGCGGCAAGCGATATTTATTCGCTCGGTATCCTTCTTTACGAAGTTTTGACCGGTAAACGCCCGTATCGTTTTTCGTCGCGCGCACCGCACGACATTGCCCGCGTCGTCTGTGAAGTAGAACCGGAAACTCCGGCAATGGTTATCACCAACGATGAATTTTCACCGCACGTTTCAGCAGAAGAATCGGGGAAGAATTTGGAAATTCTGAGTCGCAACCGGCAGACGACGCCGGAAGATTTACGCCGCGAGTTAAGCGGTGATTTACAGAACATTTTACTAAAAGCGATTTGTAAAACGCCAGAACAACGCTATGCGTCGGCAGAAGATTTTTCCAGAGACATCGGCGCTTATCTGAGAGGCGCTCCGGTTTCCGCGCCAAATTGTCAGCCGAATACGGACGATGATTTTGAAAATTCTTTTCTGGCAGCGAGCGAATCTTTAGCCGTTTTGCCTTTTCGCTCGATTCGGGTCAGCCCGAATTCGGAAACCGGCGATTATTTTTCGCTCGGGCTTGCCGACGCGCTGATTACGCGGCTCAGCCATCTGCGCAGCGTTACCGTGCGTCCGACGAGTTCAATTTTGAAATATGTCAACGACGACGCATTTGAGCCCAATATTGTCGGGCGCGAATTGCGCGTGACGCACGTTCTCGACGGCAGAATCCAGCAAGTCGGCAAGCGCGTTCGCGTCACGACCCAGCTCGTTAAAATTCGCACTAATGAAACGGTTTGGGCAGGACAATTTGATGAGCAGAGCGAAGACATTTTAAGTTTGCAGGATTCTATCTCAACGCAGGTTGCCGAAGCGCTACTCAATAAATTAACCGGAGAAGAACGCCGCCAGCTCGAAAAACGCGGAACGAATAACGCGAAAGCCTACGAAACTTATTTGCGCGGGCGTTTTCACTGGCATAGCTATACGGTCGAAGGGCTTGCCAAAGCTCTGGTTTGCTTTTACGAGGCGATTGCGCTCGACGCGGATTTCGCGCTTGCCTACACGGGCGTTGCGGATTATTACAATTTTCTGAGCGTTTTCGGCGTGATGTCGCCGCAGGAAAGTTTTCCAGCGGCAAAAGATGCGGCGACAAAAGCTATCGAATTAGACGATTCGCTTGCCGAAGCATACACGTCTCTCGGAATCGTCGAATTCGGCTACGAATGGAATTTTGCCGAAGCCGAACGTCTTTTCAGGCGCGCCGTCGAACTGAATCCGAATTACGCGGAAGCGCACGTCTGGCTCGGTCAACTGTACGGAATTCGCGGCAGGCATAATCTCGCCCTTAAATCATTGCGCCGCGCGGCGCGATTAAATCCACAGTCGCCTTCGCTTTTTGTATCGTATGCGCTGTGCTTGAGAAACGCGCGTAAATATGCTGAAGCTCTGCAAAAACTTCGTCACGCGCAAACCTTGCAGCCGAATTTTTATACCGCATTGCTGAGTTATAGCTGGGTCGCCGAACCACTCGGAATATTTGAAGAAGCGGAAAAAGCTTGTCGGCAAGCGGTTGATTTGACCAACGGTTTAAGTATGCCGCTTTACGCTTACGGTTACACTTTAGCCGTCAGCGGGAAGCGCGAAGTCGCGCTCGAAATTGCCGCCGAACTCGAAGAAAGAGAGAAAACGCAATATGTGCCGCCGATTTTTAACGCGTTGATTTACACGGCGCTCGGCGAGATTGACACGGCTTTCCGATGGGTTGACAAAGCGTTTGAAAAGCGCGATTTTTGGACTGTCTGGCTTCCGGTTGACCCACGTTTTGACGCTTTAAAATCGGACGCGCGTTACGAAAGTTACGTTAATAAAATAAAATCTTCGAGCGGCGAAGAAGATATTCATCAATCGCACATCGCCACAAAAATTTTAGAGCCGATAGAAAGGGAGAAAACGTCGCCTGAAAAAGAAATTTTAAGCGCGCCGCTGCAGACTTCTCTCTTTTCAAAATGGAAGTCTATCGGCATTGCCGCGGTTGTTATTCTCACTCTCGCCGCCATTTTGGCAGTGCATTTTGATTGGCAAAAAGACAGCCAGCAAAACGGACAAGACATATCCGGTTCGTCGTCAAATCAACAAAAAAATGCGCTTTCAATTGCCGTTTTGCCGTTTACCACGATTGGCGCGAAAACCGATGACGAACAATATCTCGGAGTCGGCACGGCAGACCTCGTAACCAGTAAATTGAGCCAGATAAACGAAATAAATTTGCGCTCAGTAAGCGCAGTACGCCGCTATTTGAAAAGCGATAAATCGCCTCTCGAAGCCGGAAAGGAATTGGCGGTCGATTACGTCGTTAGCGGCACAATCGAGCGCCGGGAAAACGCAGTCGAGGCTAAACTTGAAATGAAGGAAGTAGCGAGCGGACGCGCCGTTTGGTCTGAAATTTTCAATGAACCTGACAGTAATTTATTCGCGCTGCAGGATTCGATTTCCGAACTCGTCGCAAAATCTTTGAGCCTGCGTCTGACCAATGCCGAAAAGCAAAATCTCGCCCGGCATTTTACGGAAAACGGCAAAGCGCAGCAGCTTTATCTTTCCGGACGTTTTCATTTCGGCAAACGAACGGTCGAAGGTTTGCGACAAGCGATTTCATTGTTCGAGCAGGCAATCGAAATTGACCCGAATTTTGCTTTGGCTTACACGGGACTTGCCGATTGCCAGGCGCTTTTGAATTGGTATCAAGAACCGCAGCCGCCCGACGCCTGGAGCGAGGCAAAACGAGCGGCGGAAAAAGCCGTCAGTCTTGACGATAATTTAGCCGAGGCGCACGCTTCATTAGCGTTTGTCAAATTTCATTTTGAACGCGATTATCGCGGCGCGGAAGAAGAATTTCGCCGCGCTATAAATCTTAAGCCGAATTATGCGACGGCGCATCAGTGGTACGCCTTTCTGCTTTCGGCACAGGCGCGACACAACGAAGCGATTGCCGTTATGCGACACGCCGAACAATTAGAGCCGCGCTCGGCGGTTATTGCCAATGCGGTCGCCAACGTGCTTTTTTCGGCGCGTCTCTATGATGAGTCAATCGTGCAGGCGAGGCGTTCGTTAGAAATTGACCCGGCATCAGTCGGCGCGCACGTTATCCTGCGCTGGAATTACGAAAAAAAAGGAATACCGGATGAAATTATGGCAATCTTCGAAAAGGAAGTCGCTTTTGCCGGCGATACGCCGACGAGCCGCGCCAAGCGAGCGCACGTCTTTGCCGCCGTCGGAAAAAAGGAAGAAGCCTTGCAAATTCTCGAAGAACTAGCTGCAAACAAACAGCTCGAACGCATTACGCCATATGAAATCGCTATTATTTATGCACTTTTAGATGACAAAACCAAAAGTTTCGAATGGCTAAAAAAAGCTAAAGACAATCACGCCGTCGGTTTTTCCTTTGTCAAAGTTGACCCGCTTTTGGATAATCTGCGAAGTGATAAACGATTTGAAAATTTGGTGAAATAAATTTTAACCGACAGCGGCTGCACCGATAAAAAATCTTGACACAATAATTTAACAATCATATAAAAGAAAACACGCTGAGAAATTAGAAAACTTTTCTTTTTGTTTTTAACAAATAATTCTTTGACCGTTTATCCGATTATCTTAACGAGGTAAAAAATGACATTTTCCCGACGAGATTTTATAAAAACCGCAAGTCTTACTCTTGGCGCTTTGACACTGCCTTCGTGGGTATTTGACGCGAACGCGGCGACAAATTTTTTTATTGACGTTAATAAAAACGATTTAGCCGACATCGCGCTTTCAACGGCAAAAAAACTCGGCGCGTCATACGCCGATATTCGCATCAATCGTTATCGTCTTGAAGCAATTGCAACCCGCGAGCGTCAGGTGCAAGCGGTTTCGAGCGGTCAAAACTTTGGCTTCGGCGTGCGCGTTCTGGTGAAAGGAACTTGGGGGTTTGCCGCCAGCCCGATTGTAACGCCCGAAGAAGTGCGGCGCGTGACGCGCGAAGCCGTCGAGATTGCCAGCGCCAACGCCGCGTTTCAGCGCAAACCCGTCAAACTCGCGCCTGCGCCGAAGGTTGTTGCTTCGTGGAAAAGCTCATTTGAAAAAAATCCGTTTGACGTTCCGGTTGACGATAAAATTCAATTTCTTTTGAAATTAAACGAAGCGGCGCTCGCTGTAAAAGGCGTGAGTTTTGTAAATTCTTCGATGGCGTGGGTTAATGAGCAGAAGTTTCTCGCAACCTCAGACGGCTCGCGCATCGAGCAATATCTGATTCGCGGAAATCCGACTTTTACGGTCACTGCAGTTGACCGCGCGAGCGGCGATTTTCAAACGCGCAGCTCGCTGATTGAAGCGCAGAGCGCGGGTTACGAATATATCGAAAAAACCGATTGGCTCGCCGAAATCAACCGGGCGAGCGAAGAAGCCGTGATGAAGTTGAAGGCAAAAACCGTTGAGCCGGGAAAATATGATTTGGTGCTTCATCCGTCACATTTATTTTTGACGATTCACGAATCGGTCGGACATCCGACCGAGCTTGACCGCGCTTTGTTGTGGGAAGCAAATTACGCCGGAACGAGTTTTTTAACGCCGGATAAAACAGGCAAGCTGCAATTCGGCTCAAAAATTGTTAATTTCGTTGCCGACCGGACGCAGCCGAAAGGACTTGCTACCGTCGGTTACGACGATGAAGGCGTCGAGGCGCAAAAATGGCATCTCGTCAAAAACGGCACGTTTGTTGATTGGCAAACGACGCGCGACCTTGCGCCGCTCATCGGCAAAAATAAATCTTACGGCTGTCTGCACGCCGACAGTTGGGGCAGCATTCCTTTTCCGCGAATGCCGAACGTTTCACTTGAACTGGCGAAAGCGAACGTTTCCACGGACGATTTAATCGCGGGTGTGGACAAAGGAATTATGATTTACGGGCGCGGCAGTTATTCGATTGACCAGCAGCGTTACAATTTCCAATTCGGCGGGCAGACTTTCTGGGAAATCAAAAACGGTAAAATCGCCGGAATGCTGCGCGATGTCGCTTATCAATCGCGCACGACGGATTTTTGGGGCGCGTGCGACGGTCTCGGCGGACAATCAACATATTTGATTCCTGGCACGTTTAACGACGGCAAAGGCGAACCCGGTCAATCAAACGCGGTTTCGCACGGCTGTCCGGTTGCGCGTTTCAGACAAATCAACGTTCTTAACACTGCCGCCAAAGCGCAAGAATAAAAGAGGTTTTAAAGAAGATGCTGTTAACCGAAAAAGAAGCAAAAAGTATAACCGATAAATTACTCGCTTATGTCAAAGCTGGCGACGCGGCGGTCAGCGTAAGCAGTGATAATCTCGCGCATTTACGCTTTGCGCAAAATAACTTTTTGACCAGCGGACAGCGCACGAATCGCAGCGCGAATATCACCGTTTGGATTGAAGGAAAACACGGCTCGTCTTCAACCAGCGATTTGGACGACGCAAGTTTGCAAACGATGGTCGAGCAAGCCGAACAAATCGCCCGTCTCGCTCCGGTTGACCGCGAATATCTGCCAACTTTGGGAGCGCAAACTTACAAACCCGTTAACGGCTACGCCGAAGCGACGGCAAACATCTCGCCCGCCGCTCGCGCCAAAGCCGTCGGCGATATTTTAAGCGAATTTGAGAAAGCAGGCGTCATCGGCGCGGGGTTTCATCAGGCGCGAGCGCAGGCGGGCGCGTTCGCTACGAAAAACGGAAATTTTGCCTTCGAGCGTTCGTCAATCGTCAGTCTTTCGATAACGGCGCGCACTACCGACGGAACAAGTTCCGGCTATTTTCTTCGCAGTCATTTTGACGTTAACCGATTAGATACAAAACGAATCGCGCGTGAAGCGATTCGCAAAACGCTTGCGGGGAAAAACGCGCGAACAATTGAACCGGGAGTTTACACCGTCATCCTCGAACCGCAAGCCGTTGCCGATTTGCTCGGCGGCTTGGCTTTTGCGTTCGACGCCCGCAGCGCCGAAGAAGGACGCAGCGCTTATTCCGCGCCGGGAGGAAAAACCCGTCTGAAAGAAAAGATTTTTGACGAACGCATCAGCATTTACAGCGACCCTTGGAACGCAGAGCTTCCCGGTTCACAGTCGGCGCAAAGCGGAATTCCGGCGCAGAAAATTTATTTAGTGAAAAACGGCGTGCTTGATAATCTGGTTTATTCACGATTCTGGGCAAAACAACGCAATGTGGAACCGACGGCAGGTCCCGTCAACACGATTGTGGAAACGAGCGGAAAGTCGGCGACAACCGAAGAAATGATCGGTTCGACAAAGCGCGGAATTCTTATCAGCCGATTTTGGTATATTCGCTCGACCGACCCGCGCACAGCGAGTTTAACCGGTCTGACGCGTGACGGAGTTTGGCTGGTCGAAAACGGAAAAATTCAGTATCCGCTGAAAAACTTTCGTTTCAATCAATCAATCGTTCAAATGCTGGCGCCCGGAAACATCGAACTGGTCGGAGTCAGCGAGCGCGTCGGCGGCTCTGAAGGCGGCGGCGCATCGCTTCTTCCGGCGCTAAAACTTAAAGCGTTCAATTTTACTTCACAATCCGAAGCTGTATAAGAATTGACCAAATCAAAAATATAAATCAGTAACTTTCGCCATCGCCCGAAAGTTTCATTACTGAAACTATTCGCTGGATTAAACCCGGCAAATCTATCAGAGACAACCGTTTTCGGTTAAAACGCCATCTTTACTTAATCTTGTTTGTGATAGATATTTATTGCTTATGTTTACCCTCAAAGACGTTCGTTTCGACAACACTTACGCGCGTTTGCCGGAAATGTTTTACCGACGCGTAAAGCCGACGCCTCTGCCAGCGCCGTATCTGATCAGCTTTAATGAAAAAGCGGCGGAATTAATCGGGCTTAACCCGCAAGAAGCCGCCAAGCCTGAATTCGTTGAGTATTTTACCGGCAACAAACTCTTACCAAACAGCGAGCCGATTTCGGCGATTTACGCCGGTCATCAATTCGGCAGCTTCGTTCCGCAGCTAGGCGATGGGCGGGCTATTTTATTAGGCGAAGCGGTCAACGAAAAAGGCGAGCGCTTTGACATTCAATTAAAAGGCGCGGGACTGACGCCGTTTTCACGGATGGGCGACGGACGCGCGGTTTTGCGCTCGACAATCCGCGAATATCTGTGTAGTGAAGCGATGCACGCGCTCAGTATTCCGACGACGCGCTCGCTTTGCATTACGGGAAGTGACGCTCCGGTTTATCGTGAAACCGTCGAAACCGCCGCCGTTTTGACCAGACTCGCGCCGACGCACGTCCGCTTCGGCTCGTTCGAGCTTTTTTATTATCGCGGGCAATACGAACAAGTGCGCGAGCTTGCCGATTATGTTATTCGAGAATTTTATCCGCAGTTTAGCGACGCAGAAAACAAATACCTCGAATTTTTGCGCGAAGTCGTTAAGCGAACCGCAAAACTTATCGCGCAATGGCAAGCCGTCGGTTTCGCGCACGGCGTAATGAACACGGATAATATGTCAATCATCGGTTTAACGATTGATTACGGTCCGTTCGGTTTTCTCGACGAATTCGACGCCGGTTTCATTTGCAATCATTCGGATTACGGCGGGCGTTATGCCTTTGACCAGCAGCCGAACGTCGCGCTCTGGAATCTTTATAAATTAGCGCAAACATTAATTCCGCTTGTTGAAGTCGAAGAGGCGGAAGCGGTTTTGGGCGAGTATCAAACGATTTTTATAGAACGTTTCGTTGAGCTGATGCGCGGAAAGTTAGGCTTGAAAAAAGTAGAATTGGAAGACACCGAGTTAATCGCTGCTTTGTTAGAGATTTTGCAATTGAGCAATGTTGATTACACGCGCTTTTTCCGTCGTCTGGGAGACTTTAAAACCGATGCGAATGAGAAAAATAATTTGCTTCAGGGAATGTTCCTCGACCCGCAAAGTTTTGATAACTGGGCGAAAATTTATCTGGCTCGTTTGGCAAAAGAAAACAGTACAAACGCGGAACGACGCGAAGAAATGATGCGTGTTAATCCAAAATTCGTTCTTCGCAATCACATCGCGCAATCGGCGATTGAGAAAGCGCAGAACGGCGATTATTCGGAAGTAAATACTTTGCTCGAAGTTCTGCAAAAACCGTTTGACGAACAACCGGAAATGGAACGCCTTGCCAAGCCGCCAGCCGCGGGAAGTAAGCGCGTCGCCGTGAGCTGTTCGTCATAAATATAAAGCAGAATTATTTCGTAAGATTCTTTAAAGCACGAATAAACACAGATTTAATTCTATTCATCGCTCCTTAGTATTTTCCCGCAGAAAATCAAGCATTACGGTTTGAACGATTTGCGACCCCCAGCCGTTGAAATTGTAATCGAAACCGTGCTGCGCGTAAGGAACGGACACGAGTTTATGCGGAACTTGTGTTTCCGCTAATTTCGCGTCGAGCAATTCAGCGTTTTTATCGCGTACGAGTTGGTCTTCCCCGCCGTGAACGAGCAGTGTCGGCGGCGCGAGCGGATTAACGTGATTAACGGGCGAGGCAAGCAGAAAACGCTGGCGCATTTCTTCGGATTCGTGCGGATTTCCGCCTAAAAAGCGGCGAAGCGTAGCGGGACCGTCGATAACAAATCGATTTGCCGGATGATCGTAACTCCAGAGCAAATCAATCGGCGCGTAAAACGACACGACCGCCCGCACGTTTTCGTTCGGGGAATTATCAAAATTATTGCCGGAATTTTGGCAGCTTGAAGGAAACCGCGCATCACCGGCGGAATACGCTGCGAGCAGCGCTAGATGTCCGCCCGCCGAGCGACCTAAAAGCGCGATTCTGTCCGGCGAAATTCCAAACTCCGAAGAATGCCGCTTCACCCAATTGACGGCGCATTTAACATCTCCCGTTGCCGCCGCGTAATTCGGCTGTGGCGCAAGCCGGTAATCAACGTCGAAAACCGCAAAGCCTTGCCGCGCGAGCCACTCGTTCCATTGCGGAAAATCGTTTCTCTCGCCCGCGCTCCACGAACCGCCGTGAACGACAATTATTCCCGCGCCGTTGCTTTCAACATTCTCCGGCGGCAAGTATGCGTCGAGCCGCAATTCGTTTCCGTCCGCGTTCCCAAATGTATGAGTCGTGTAATCAAGCGCATTTGTTTCCGCAGAATACTTATTTTCTAAATTCGGAAAACTTGCTAAATAATGTCGCAGCGAAAGCGAAACGCCTTGTTTTTGCGCGGCTGAATACGCGCTGAAAAACGGATAAAGCGATAAAAGAACGGCAAAACCGCCAATTGCAACCGAAACAAAACGAAATTTCCCGCCAATCGCGTACGCAGCAAAACCCGCGACAATACCGAAAAGCGCCAGCGTGCCGAAAAGTAAACTCCATTCACTCGCCAAAACGGAAACGAGCCAAACATTGTAATAAGGCGCAGGCACAACGATCCACATTGTCGCAAGCAATGCAGTCGCCGTTAATACAAAAGATAAAACATTTAATACTTTGCTTATTGCCTGCATTTTTCGCGGTTTTACTGATTTCATTTCAGATTTGTCAAAATCTTACGCCAAAATTTATCGTTAAAAACCAACTCCGGTTTGCCTCCGGCTTCATTTGAAGTCGTTTTGCCATAAATTTATTCTAACCCCAACTTCTTTAAAGCGAGTAAGTCGATATTTTGTTTTCGAGCGAATTTAAGAAAATTGTTGATTTCAGATATAGTTATTAAAAATTATCCGTGTCGCTACAGATGCAAAGCAAAGATTCGGTATTAAAAAAGCAACAACTAATTAGCTGTTAAATCTTATCAAAAACGGGGAAGGTTATTTAATGGAAACACAGACGGACACAGAGGAAACTTCATTTGAACAATTCGGTTTAAGCGGAGAATTATTAAAGGCAATCAACGATGTCGGTTACGAAACGCCGTCGCCTATTCAGCTAAAAACAATTCCGCTGCTGCTCGAGGGCAAGGATATTGTCGGGCAGGCGCAAACCGGAACGGGAAAAACGGCGGCGTTTGCGCTGCCGATGCTTGAGAAAATTAACGTCAAAAGCAAAGACGTGCAGGCGCTTGTTTTAACGCCGACGCGCGAATTGGCGATTCAGGTCGCCGAGGCATTTCATACTTACGCCAAGTATTTGGGAACGGTTCGTGTGCTGCCGATTTACGGCGGACAGGCTATTTCGCAACAAATCAGGCATTTGCGAAGCGGCGTGCAGGTTATCGTCGGCACGCCTGGAAGAGTGATGGATCATATGCGGCGCGAAACGATTGATATTTCAAATCTAAAAATCGTGACGCTCGACGAAGCCGACGAAATGCTGCGGATGGGTTTTCAGGAAGACGTAGAATGGATTCTCTCGCACACGCCCAAGGAGCGTCAAACAGCATTGTTTTCCGCCACGATGCCGCGTCAGGTGCGCCGCATTGCCGAACGTTATTTGAAAGAGCCGGTGAACATCGAAATCGAACGCAAAACGATGACTGTGCCGGCAATAAAACAGTTTTACATCAATGTTTCCGAAGGTCAGAAGACGGATGCTCTAACTCGTCTGCTGGAACTAGAAGCGAGTTCGGGCGAAGCGGTTTTAATTTTTCACCGCACGAAAATCGGCGCGGCGGATTTAACGGTTAAACTCCAGGCGCGCGGGTACGCTGCTGAAGCGATGCACGGAGATTTGAATCAAAATCAACGCGAAGCGATTATTAAACGATTGCGCAACGGACAAGTTGAAATCGTCGTCGCAACGGACGTTGCCGCCCGCGGGCTTGATGTTGAACGAATCAGTTCGGTTATAAATTATGATATGCCGAGTGATACCGAATCATACGTTCACCGCATCGGACGAACGGGTCGCGCCGGACGTGAAGGAAAAGCCGTTTTGTTCGTCACGCCGCGCCAACAGCGTATGAAGCGCGACATCGAGCAGTACACCAAGCAAAAAATCGAGCCGATGAAAGTTCCGACGCAGGCAGATGTGGCGTCGCGTCGGATGGCTTTGTTCAAGGAACGAATTCTTAAAACTCTTCTCGATGAAGAACTGGATTTGTATTTGTCCATTGTCGAAGAATTAGCGGAAGAAAGCGGTTGCGACATTGCCGAAATCGCCGCGGCTGCCGCATTTCTAGGATCGGGCGATAAGCCGCTCGAAGTCGCGGTTGAGCCAAAGGCTGAACAACTTGCGTTTCAAGAAGACGGAATGGTGCGTTTGTTTCTCGGCGTTGGTCGCAATCACCGCGTCGGTCCGGCTGATGTTGTCGGCGCGGTTGCTAACGAAGGCAATGTTCCCGGCAAAGCAATCGGCGCGATTGACGTTTACGACCGTTTCACGCTGGTTGATATTCCGTCCGAATTCGTCAATCAAGTTTTGCAGGGAATGAGCAACACGCGCATTCGCAGCCAGAAAGCGAATATCCGGTTAGCCGCGCCGCACGAAATATCCGAAGATAAACCTTCGCGCCGTGACAAAACGGTTAAGAAAAGCAAGGAAAAATCGTTCAAAAAAGGGAAGAAGAAAGAACGCAAAGGCGGAAAAAAACATTCCGCTCGTTAATCAACCCAGATTTTTTTGTTAAATTTTTTTGCCCACTTTTCTTTGTATTTTTATGAATTTCGCCGCTATTAATCTTTGTTTCCGCGCTAAATTTCTTTTTTCGGAGATTGATTTATGTCTAAAATATTTCTGCTCGGCGAAAGCGCTCTGACAATTGAATTTGCCAACGAAATTTCGCCCGAAACGAACGACAAAGTTATCAGTCTGGCAAACCGTCTCGCTCAAAATACTTTTGAAGGTTTCGTCGAAATCGTTCCGGCTTATGCTTCACTGACGGTTTTTTACAATGTTTGCGCGGTCAGAAAAAACTATTCGGAATTTCCGACGGCGTTTGAAGCGGTCAAAAATTTTGTCGAAAGCGCAACGGAAAATTTAACCGAGATTAGAAAAGAAAACTCACGATTCGTTGAAATTCCCGTGTGTTTTGATAAAGAATCCGCGCTCGATTTGGAATTCGTTGCTGAAACGAACGATTTAACCGTCCAGAAAGTCGTCGAAATTTTCACGGCGCAAACTTTTCGCGTTTATATGCTCGGGTTTCTTCCCGGATTTGCTTATATGGGTGAAGTTGACGCGCGGATTGCCACGCCGCGCAAGACTTCGCCGCGCGTGAATGTTCCGGCGGGAAGCGTCGGAATTGCGGGAAAACAAACCGGAATTTACTCGCTCGCGTCGCCCGGCGGCTGGCAGATTATTGGTAAAACCGATGTTAAATTATTCACGCCCGACGCGGAAAATCCGACGTTTCTGCAAGCCGGAGATTCGGTGAAATTTTACTCTCAAAACTGATGAGTCTCTTTTTCCGAAAAGAAGGAATTCTGACCACCGTTCAAGACCTCGGCAGAAACGGCTTTCGTCGTTTCGGTATTAATCCGAACGGCGTGATGGACAAAACCGCCGCGCGTTTAATCAACGTTTTGCTTGGTAATTTTGAAAACGAAGCCGTTCTCGAAACGCACTTTCCCGCGCCGGAAATTTTGTTTCGAGAAAATACGGTTTTTGCTCTCGGCGGCGCTGAATTCGGCGCAAAATTAAACGGCGAGAAGATAGAAAGTTGGAAACCTTTTTTTGCCGCAAACGGAAGTGTTTTAAAATTTGCCGAAAAAGTTTCCGGCAATCGCGCATATTTGTCGGTTAAAGGCGGCTTCAAACTCGAAAAATGGCTCGGCAGCGCAAGCACGAATTTAGCCGCCGAAATCGGCGGATTTTCAGGCAGAAAATTGCGGAGAAACGACGAATTATTTTTTAATGAAATTGATAAAAAAATACTGACGAATTGTAAAGTTTCCAATTCGTTAATTCCCGCTTACAGCGGTTTCCCAAGTATTCGCGTCGTCGCTGGAGCGGAGTTTGAATTGCTGACCGCATTCGCCGAACAATCTTTCTTGCATCAAAATTTCACCGTTTCGCAAAATTCCAACCGAATGGGTTTCAGGCTCGGCGGCGAACCGCTTTTTCTTCTCGATAAAAAAGAACTTGTTTCATCAGCAGTCAATTTCGGCACAATACAGCTTTTGCCCGACGGTCAGTTGATAATTTTAATGGCAGACCATCAAACTTCGGGTGGCTATCCGCGCATCGCGCACATAATCGAAGCGGATTTGCCGCAGCTCGCGCAGCTCGGCGCAAATGACAAATTAGCTTTTCATTTAATTTCTCTGGAAGAAGCCGAAGATATCTCGCTCAAATTTGAAAAAGATTTAAACTTTCTAAAAATAGCGATAAAATTGCGTTAGAATTTTTCTGCGAAAACGCAAAACCGATAAAACGAACGGTTCAATAAAAATGCTTTCGATTGATTTAAATTGCGATATGGGCGAGAGTTTCGGCGCGTGGCGAATGGGAAACGACGCCGATTTGATGAACTATGTTTCCTCTATAAATATCTCTTGCGGTTTTCACGCCGGCGACGCTTCCGTGATGCACGAAACGGTCGAGGCAGCGATTGAAAAAGGCGTTGCAATCGGCGCGCATCCTTCGTTTCCCGATTTGCAGGGCTTCGGCAGACGTGCGATGTCGCTTTCCGAACCGGAAATTTTCGACGTTGTTTTGTATCAAGTTTCGGCATTGAAAGGAATTTGCGAAGCTCTCGGCGCAAGACTTCACCACGTTAAACCGCACGGCGCTCTTTATAATCAAGCCGCGAAAGATAAAAAAATAGCTCGCGCGATTGCCAAAGCGATGAAAGCAATTGACGAAAACCTCGTATTTTACGGTCTGTCAGGAAGCTTTTTAATTTCCGAAGCCGAAGCTCTCGGCTTAAAAACCGCTTCCGAAGTTTTCGCCGACCGGACATATCAACCGGACGGAAATTTAACGCCGCGCACCGAGCCAAACGCTTTGATAAAAGATACGGAAAAGGCAATTTCGCAGGTTTTGCAAATGGTAAAAGAGAAAACCGTAACGACATTAAGCGGCGAAAAGATTTCAATAAAAGCCGAAACCGTCTGTATCCACGGCGACGGCGAAAACGCGCTCGAATTTGCAAAAGAAATTCGCCAACGATTGATTCAAGCAAGAATTGACATTCATTCTATTTAAGAAAATTTAAAACACAGGAGCGGACAGATGAACACTGAGATAAAAGTTAAAATTTAAATCTGTGTTTGTTGCGCGTTTATCTGCGGTTTGTTGCTACAAAATTATGAAAAAATCTTCGCTCTCATCGGTGATTTTAGGCGCGGCTTTTCTAATGGCGACTTCGGCGGTCGGTCCTGGTTTTTTAACGCAGACAACAGTTTTTACCAAACAGCTTCTGGCGAGTTTCGGCTTTGTAATTTTGCTTTCGGTCGTTTTGGACATTTTTGTTCAGCTTAACGTCTGGCGCGTTTTAACCGTTAGCGGCAAGCGCGGGCAAGATGTGGCGAACGAAACTATTTTCGGCAGCGGCTATGTTCTGGCAATCTTGATCGCTTTCGGCGGACTGGTTTTCAATATCGGCAACATCGCCGGAACCGGTTTAGGCTTAAACGTTCTTTTCGGTTTGCCGAACGAATACGGCGCGATAATCAGCGCCGCTGTTGCGATTGCCGTTTTTCTTTACAAGGAAGCCGGAAAGGCGTTGGATTTTTTTGTCAAACTGCTTGGTTTCGTCATGCTCGCATTAATAATTTACGTTGTCTTCGCGTCACAGCCGCCGCTCGGCGAAGCTGCCTATCGCACGTTTTTCCCGGAACGAATTGACGCTCGCGCAATTGTTACACTCGTCGGCGGAACAGTCGGCGGTTATATTACATTTGCCGGCGCGCACCGGTTGATTGACGCGGGAATTTCGGGCAGAGATTCGCTGCGGGAAGTTAATCGAAGCGCGGTAACCGGAATAATGTTAACCGCGCTGATACGTTTTCTGCTGTTCCTGGCTTCGTTCGGCGTAATCGCTCTCGGAATGACGATTGATGACAAAAATCCTCCGGCGTCGGTTTTTCAAAATGCGGCTGGAAACGTCGGCTATAGAATTTTCGGCGTTGTTATGTGGGCGGCGGCAATAACGTCGGTTGTCGGCGCGGCTTACACTTCGGTTTCTTTTCTAAAAACCTTCAACGATAAAATCGAAAAAAATGAAAAATTTGTGATAGTCGCTTTTATTCTTTTTTCAACTCTGGTGTTTATGTTCGTCGGTCAGCCCGTAAAAATTCTTGTCTGGGCTGGCACAATCAACGGTTTTATTTTGCCGGTTGGTTTGTCTCTGGTTTTGCTGGCGTCGAGAAATCGGAAAGTTGTCGGTGATTACCGGCATCCGCTCTGGATGCAAATCGCGGGCTGGCTGGTAGTTTTGATAATGCTCGCCTTTAGCCTGTTAACCCTACTGGAAATCGGATTGTAAAAACCGTTCTGCCGCTTAAAATTTGTTAAAATTGCGCAGTTCAGACATTCTACAAGATACTCAAAAAAGCATGAACAATTCGCCCCGACAAACGCTGCGCCAAATTATCGCTAAATACGGAAACGATGTTTGCGGCGACGCGAGGCGCTGCGAAGCATTGTTAAAGGATTTGTGCGGCGAATATCGGCGTGAAATAAATGTTCTTGTAAATGCGCTTGAAGAGCGTGTTCCTTTAGATTTGCTGGCGGCTGGGAAAACAATGCCGCGCGAGCTGCTTTTGAACAGACTCGCCAAACGACTCGAAGACAATTTGGGTTTAACAACGCAGGCATCTGATTGGGCGGTTAATTCGTGGGCATTCGCGCTTGGCTTGTTAACCGAAGCCGAAGTTGCGGAAAAGGAGGAAATACAAACTGAAACTTTAAAGCCGTTGCCACCGAAAACAATTCCCCCAAAGCCGACTTCGCAAAGTCCAAAAATTCAAAACCCATACCGTCAATCTCAGCCGCCCTCGAGATCGCCACAAAATCAGCCGCGAACGCCAAAAGTTTATCCACCGATCGCGCGAACGCCGGTTAATGTTCCGATGCCTTTGCCGAAATCCGTTCCGCAACGAAGCGGGTCAAACGTCAATGTTCCCCAAAAGCCGACGCAAACAAACAATCCGGTTTCAAACCAGGTTCCGAAAAGGCAATTCGGTAAATTCTTCGGCTGTCTTTTCATATTTTTTCTACTTATCGTCACGGGAACGGTTTTGTTTTTCGGCGTGCCGTATGCCATCAATGTGATGCGCGAAACGCAGCAAAGCGAACCGGCGCGCTTTCCGCCGCAATAGTTTTTCGGCGTTGATATCTGCATTTGTAATTTTATTTTTCTCTTTTGGTTTCTGATAAAGTTTTCGGGCTTTGCGGAAATGTGAATTCAGTATCAAGTAATCCCTTTTCGCAAAGCCCGTGGGTGTTTGTTTTTCTTTCCCCGCCGGTTTATTGCGGTTGATTACGGTCGTAATTGACCATCCATTGAACTCCGAATTTGTCGGTGAACATTCCAAATAACGAGCCCCAAAAAGCCTCGCCGAGCGGCATTGTTACTTTTCCACCTGCCGAAAGATTGTTGAAGAGATTGTTTGCTTCTTCTTCGCTCTCCGCATTAATAGAAATCGAGAAATTGTTGCCCGCCGCTAAACTTTGCCCCATTGATTCCAAAGCGTCAGTAGCCATCAAAACGTTGCCTTTTCCAATCGGTAAAGAAACATGCATAATTTTTTCTGCGTCGCTTTCAGATACCTTATTACCTTCGCATAACTCGGATACGTCTTTGAAGCGTTGCAAAGCCGTAAATTCGCCGCCGAACACGGATTTGTAAAAGTTAAAAGCCTCTTCAGTGTTGCCGTTAAAGTTCAGATATGGATTGATTGTCGCCATTTTTTTATTCTCCTTTAAGTTTTATTTATTTTATTTACTGTTGAACCTTGATTCCGGTCGCTTTGTAACCGCCGCCGGGATAAATCCATTCGCCGGTAAATTTGTTGCCGTCCTCGCTAATTTTGCCCTTCATATAGCCGCTGGAACCCTTCTCTTCCATCCATAGCGTGAAAGTGTCGTCGCCGTCGGGTTCATAAACATAATCGGAAGTCGCGCCATCCAGAAAGCTATAAAAGCGTGATTTAAATTCCGCGCCCGGCTCGCCTCCACTTTTTGGGTCGCTTCCGATAATTTCAATCCCCTTAATTTTCCGCCCGTTGTGTTCGAGATCAACGTGCTGGATGAGGAAAAAGCCTCCTTCCATCCGCTCGAAGGTAACCTCTCCCTGCACGCCTCCTGATGTTTTCCACGTGCCGATAAGTTTCTCCAAACTTTTGAAATCTGGAGTCGCCGATTGTGGTTGAGCTTCGTGATTAGTTTCATTTTTATTCATCTTTTTTCTCCTTTTACAATGCCTTAAGTCGGATAAAAGGCATTTTTCGGCGCCGAAAATTTCGGCAAAAAGTTTCTGCTCATTTACGCATCAACGAGAACCGCAAAGCCGCCGTAAACCATTCGTTTCATATCAAAAAGCGGTTCTTTCGGCATAATGACATTCATTTCCGGGTCTGCGAAAACGCTCTCCATTGATTCGTTGCGGTGCGATTCTGACTCAAATTCAACCGCCGCATAAACTAAAGTTTCTCCGGGTTCTAGTTTGATCACGTTTGGAAAAGGCGTAACCCCTTCCATTACCTTTAAGTCCGACGCGACATACTCACTGTAAGCGAGCGCCCCGTGTTTGCGAAAAAGTTTGCCCGCATTCGTCGCCATTTCTTGATAAGCGGGAACATTTTCTTCAGAAATGGGTAACAAATAAACATCTACATACTTAGCCATAAAATATCTCCTCAGGCGTTTCGCCTTGTGTTATTGATTTAGACAATTTCAAGTCGCCGATTAGTTTTTATTAAGCAACTGTGTTTCATCTATGAAACACTCTACATACTATTTAGTATGTTGTCAAGAGAAAAAGCAAAAATAATTTGAAATGTTATTCGGACAACCAAAAGATAATTTTTTAATTCAAATATACTGATTGGTATATAACTTCAAATATGAATACAAATTTAAAAAGAAGAGTAAGAAATCCTGAAAAGACGCGCGCTCACATTTTAGAGACAGCTTTTCACGAAGTTTATCAACATGGCTTTCAAGGCGTCAGCATCGATAAGATAATTAAAAATACGGACGTTACCAAAGGCGCTTTTTTCCACCACTTTTCGACAAAAAACGATTTGGGATACGCTATCGTCGATGAATTTTTAAGAGAAATGATTCTTGACAGGTGGATTCGACCGCTCGCTGCTTACAAAAATCCGGTTCAGGGAATGTTGAAACGATTTAAGAAACTAATCGACGAATGGTCTGACGAAAATCTTATGCTCGGTTGTCCGCTAAACAATCTCACACAAGAAATGTCAGCAGTTGATACGGTATTTCAGGAAAAACTCCAGACTGTAATGACGCTTTGGATTGATGAAACGGAGAGATATTTGAAAAAAGCGCAAGCTGACGGCTATTTAAAAAGAGCGGTCAACACCAGACAACTTGCCGAGTTTATCGTCACGACTCAAGAAGGCGCGTTCGGAATGGCAAAGACGATGAGAGATAGAAAAATGATTAATTCCCTCTACAACTCTTTGAAAGATTACATTGAATCAAAGTCCGAAGCGCATTCATAACGGAGTGTTTCATCAACGCCGGAGTCATTTTAAAAACTAACAGCCGGTTTTTTCCGAACCGCAACTTCAAGTTAAAACTTTAAATTCCTTTTTCAATGGGATGATTGTGCCGAAAAATGCTGAAGAGACTCGTTGATAATTTACCAAAGTTTGTATAATAAAATAATAATTTGGTAATCCGCCTTTCATTTTTATAAAAATTTGTTTGTTAAATGAGTAAAATCACGCGCCGCGAACTGTTCAGTCTGACCGGTTCTATGATTTTTGGAAATGCTTTCCTTAATTGTCGCAATGCGCCGGAAAATCATTCGATTATCGTAAATTCGGGCGAGACTATTATTACTACGCCGCAAGGTCGAACGCTTCTTTCGGATGCCGCGCCGCTGGAAAAGCAAATTTTAATTGAGCCTGCCTCCGAACCCAGACATCTCGATATTTCGCGCGATATATACGGCGCGGGCGTGGCGATAAATTGGGGCGGTGAACCGCTTTTGCGGCGTGACCAAAATCAAAACCTTGTTCCGGCGATGGCTGAATCGTTTCAGATGGGCGAGCGGGCTGAGTACTGGGATTTTACAATTCGCAAAGACGCGCGGTGGAGCGATGGCGTGCCGATTACGGCGGATGATTGGGTTTTTACTTTTCGTCATCTGGCTTCGCCGAATCTTGATAACCCGTGGACGTGGTTTTATTACGACATCAAAGGAATTCAAGCGTTAAAAGAAGGCAAAGGACGACCGGAAGATATCGGCGTTGAAGCAATCGACGAGAGAACCGTCAGAATTTGGGGCGAAGGCGGCGCGATACCGCATCTGCCCGCGCTAATGGCTTATCAAGCCGCTGTTCCCGCGCCGAAACACAAGGCGAAAAATAACCCCGAACATTGGGCGGATACGGTTGAAGGTTTTGTTTCTTCGGGACCGATGCGGCTTTTGAGTTGGCAATATAACCAGCGGCTTGAATGGGACGCGAATCCATTTTATAACGGACCGCATAAAGTTGGTATTCAAAAGCTGATTCAACTTGTCGGCGCGCCGGCAATCGGCTGGTTTAATTCCTGGTTAAACAAGGAAATTGATTACATCGGCATTTTGCAGCCGCAGGAACTGGCGCAGGTCGTCAACGATAATGAGTTGATACAATATCTGCATACGTTTAACAATTTTCAGACCGAATATTTGTCGCTCGATTGTTTGCGACCGCCGTTTGATAATTTGAAACTCCGACAGGCGCTTTCAAACGCGATTTACCGCGAGCCGTTTTGCAGCAAAGTGATGCTCGGAACGCGCATTCCGGCGTTTTCGATGCTGCCGCCCGATTTTCCAGCGCACAATCCCGAATTAAAATCGGTACAAGATTTTAACGTCGAAAAAGCGAAAGCATTGTTAGCCGAAGCGGGTTATCCAAACGGTAAAGATGCAAGCGGAAACCAGCTTGTATTGGATATGTTTTCCAACGGGCGCGACGTGGCGCTCGAATATGTCAAAGACCAGTGGGAGCGTTACCTCGATATAAGCGTGAATTTGCAAATCGTGGAAACGGCGGTTTGGGGCGCGCGGCGGTCGCAACACGCAATGCCGCTTTATCGCGGTCAATACGAATACGATTTTCTCGACCCGGCAAATATGCTGACCAGACTTTGGCGCAGCACCGGCGAGAACGGTTCGCCGCGACACGCCTGGCGCAATACAGAATTTGATGAATTGGTCGGGCTGGCTGGGCGCGAAATTGACGAACAAAACAGAACGAATCTTTATCAACAGGCAGAGCGCACTTTAGTCGAAGATGTCGGCGGAATTTTTTTAGCGCATATGGTAACCCATCAAGTTTGGTATCCGTATTTAACCGGATTCGAGCCTGATAAAAACGGCAACACGGTTTTCCGCTATCTCGACATTTCACGTTTTCAGATGTATATCCGCAATGATGTTGACCAATGGAGGGAGAGTGAGTAGTAAATAGTGAATAGTGAAAAGTTTAGGAAAAATCTTTATTCTTCAACTATTCACTATTCACTATTCACTATTCACTTAATTTATGGCTTTGCTTGAAGTTTCAAATCTTCAGACGCAATTCAAATTAGAAAAAAATATCATTCGCGCTGTCAGCGGCGTATCTTTTTCAATTGATGAGGGCGAGGTTTTGGGTATCGTCGGCGAGTCGGGCTGCGGAAAAAGCGTGACGGCGCTTTCGATTATGCGTTTGATTGAACTGCCGGGCGAGATTACAAACGGGAAAGTAATTTTCCGCGACGAAAACGAAGAAACGGATTTGTTAACGCTTTCCGACAAAAAGCTCGAAACAATTCTGGGCAATAGCATTTCAATGATTTTTCAAGACCCGATGACTTCGCTCAATCCGGTTTTATCCGTCGGGTATCAGATTATGGAAACTCTGCGTGTTCATCGCGGATTATCTTTTAGAGAAGCTAAGGAACGGGGAATTCATCTTTTACAGAGCGTCGGAATTGCTAATGCGCGCGGGCGGTTTAATGATTACCCGCACGAATTTTCTGGCGGAATGCGGCAGCGCGTAATGATTGCGATGGCGATTGCCTGTCAGCCGAAATTACTGATTGCCGACGAACCGACGACTGCCCTCGACGTGACGATTCAGGCGCAAATTCTTAGCCTTTTGCGCAAGTTCAAAAAAGAATTCGAGATGTCAATCATAATTATCACACACGATTTAGGCGTTGTTGCCCAAATTGCCGACCGCGTCGCCGTGATGTATGCGGGAAGAATTGTCGAAAACGCTTCCGTCCGGGAAATTTTTAATCGTCCGCAACATCCTTATACACAAGCCTTGATTGCTTCAATACCACGACTGGATGAACAACCGGAAAGATTAAAAACTATTGAAGGCGCGCCGCCGCGGTTTTCCGGCGAGGAAACCGGCTGTTCATTTTATCCGCGTTGTTCTTTTCGCATAGCAGTTTGTGGAGAAAAGCGTCCGCCTTTAGCCAAAATTCTTCCCAACCAATCTGTCGCTTGTTTTGTCGCCCACGAAGGAGCGTTTACCAATGGCTGAAACGCTTCTGAAAATAACCGATTTGACTAAAAGTTTTGCGGTGCGAAGCGGATTTTTCAGCAACGGCAAACTCAAAAACGTCGCTCTTGACCGTGTAAGTTTATCTTTATCGGAAGGCGAAACATTAGGCTTAGTGGGTGAATCGGGATGCGGCAAATCAACTTTCGCTTTAACGATTATGCGGCTTTACGAGCCGGACAACGGACGCATTTTTTTTGCCGGAGAAGACATTACACATCTCGACGAGAAATCGTTAAAGCCCGTCAGAAAACAAATGCAGATGGTTTTTCAAGACCCGTTTGCTTCGCTCGATTCGCGCCTTACAGTTGAACAAATCATCAGCGAACCGCTCGAAATTCATGACATCGGCACAAAAGCGGAAAGAATTGCGGAAGTTGCGCGGCTTCTTGAACGTGTCGGTTTGTCAGCCGAAGATATGCGCCGTTTTCCCGGCGAATTTTCCGGCGGTCAACAACAGCGCATCGGCATTGCCCGTGCACTCGCTTTGCGCCCGAAACTGCTTATTTGCGACGAGCCGGTTTCGGCTCTGGATGTTTCGGTACAGGCGCAGATACTAAATCTTTTGCGCGATTTGCAGGATGAATTTAACCTTTCATATCTTTTTATCTCGCACAACATTGCCATTACTGCATTTATGAGCAGGCGCATCGGCGTGATGTATTTAGGGCGCTTAGTTGAAATCGGCGATAGCTTCGAGATTGTTAACGCGCCGCGCCATCCTTACACGCAGGCATTACTTGCGGCAATTCCCGAGCCTGACCCATCGAAAGTTAATATGGAGATTGCGGTAAAAGGCGATATTGAAGAAATTACGACGCGTCCGACAGGCTGCGTGTTTCGTCATCGTTGTCCGATTGCACAAGAGATTTGCGCCTTTGAAGAGCCGCAGATGCGAATGATTGAGGGAAACCAGGAAGCTGCCTGTCATTTTGCATGAAAGAGTTCACCAATAAATTATGGTTCGTTACATTCTAACCAGAATAGCCGGGCTTTTCGGCGTTTTATTCATTGTTTCGGTCATCACTTTCGCGCTGATGCACGCGGTTCCGGGCGGTCCGTTTGACGCTCGCGCTCTCGAAAAGCAGCAGATGGTTCCCGAAAATATCAAACGTCAGCTAAACGAAAAATACGGATTGGACGAACCGGTTTGGAAGCAATATACGCTTTTTGTGCGAAACGCAGTTTTGCTTGATTTTGGGTATTCGATGGCTTATCCGAATCGAACCGTCATCGGAATTTTCAGAGAACAATGGTCGTATTCTTTGCAGCTTGGACTTTTAACTTTTATTTTTTCGCTTATTGTCGGCGTTGGACTCGGTGTTTCTTCGGCAATAAAACCAAATTCAATTCTCGATTATTTTGGAACGGGCGTTTCCATTTTCTGTCTTGTGATACCGAGCTTCGTTTTCGCCATTCTTTTGCAAGTCATTTTCTCGGTTTGGCTCGGCTGGCTGCCGACGGGCGGTTGGAGCAGTCCGCGCCACTGGATAATGCCTGTTTTGGCAAATTCTCTGGCGCCGATTTTAGTTTTGCAGCGTTATACGCGGGCAAGTATGCGAGATGCAATAAAAGCAAACTACGTCCGTACCGCTCGCGCCAAAGGCTTGAGCAGGAAGCGAATTATGTTTGTCCACGTTTTCAAAAACGCGCTTACACCGCTTCTAACGGTCGGCGGACCGCTCGCGGCAGGTTTAATCGTCGGCTCATTTTTCGTCGAGAGCATTTTTCGTATTCCGGGTATCGGGTTTTATTTCGTTTCTGCAATCGGCAGCCGCGATTACCCAATGATTATGGCAACAACACTCGTCTGGACACTGATAATTAGTTTGGCATATCTGATAACGGATTTACTTTATGCACTGGCTGACCCGCGTGTAACTTTGGTGAAGGAAGAATAGAAAAAATTGTCCACAGATAAACACGGATAGACACAGATAAGAAAAAGATTTTATCCTGTAAATCCTGTCTATCTTCTCTTAATCATCTGTGTTCATCTGTGTTTATCTGTGGACAATTTTTCTTCCTTAATTACAAAATGACAATAAATGCAACGACAATAAATAAGATTTCCGCCAAGCCGAAATCGCATAATTTACGACTTTTCTGGCGGCGTTTTGCCCACAACAAGCTCTCAGTCATCGCCTTTTTTTTTATTATTCTTCAAATAATCATTGCCGTCGCCGCACCATATATTGCGCCTTACAATCCTTATAAAGGCGATTTTCTAGCAACTTGGGAAACGCCAAATCGCCTTCATTGGCTCGGCACTGACGATTTGGGACGCGACGTGCTTTCGCGGCTTCTTTACGGCGCGCGGATTTCACTCAGCGTCGGCGTTCTCAGCCAACTGGCAATCGCTCTGGTCGGAATTCCGATAGGTGCAATAGCAGGGTTAAAAGGCGGCTGGTTCGATTACGTCGTGATGCGCATCATTGACGTGCTTTCATCACTTCCGACCATTCTTTTTTACATTCTCTTAATGATCGCGCTCGGCGCGGGCTTCTGGAACTTGATTCTCGCAATGACATTAACGGGCTGGATTGGAATTGCGCGTCTGGTTCGCGGACAGGTTCTCTCTCTCAAAAAAACCGATTTCATTCGTGCCTCTCGCGCAATGGGCGCCGGAAATTGGTATATCATCAAAAAGCATATTTTAAGAAATGTGTTGACTCCGATTATTGTTTCAATCGCTTTAGGAATTCCCGGCGCGATGTTTGCCGAAGCAGGTTTGAGTTTTTTAGGTTTGGGAATTCCCGCGCCGCAAGCCTCTTGGGGACAAATGGTCGGAATGTATCAAGCTTATATCCGCACGGCGTGGCACTTAACGGTTTTTCCTTCAATCATTCTTGCATTGACAATGCTAGCGTGGTTTTTGTTTGCTGACGGAATCCGCGAGGCACTCGATACGAACAATAATTTCTCGACTGTTGAGAAATAAACAGGCTGTCCGAAACTTTTTGTGAGTATCAAAAACAACTCTTTTTGA
>Ga0136617_10000007_pt1 | contig 119295 bp, 102 predicted proteins | sample AntDrymUQ3222106_2_FD_129672 | JGI IMG/M metagenome (GOLD analysis project Ga0136617, IMG submission 129672) | Polar desert sand microbial communities from Dry Valleys, Antarctica - metaG UQ322 (21.06) | ecosystem: Environmental > Terrestrial > Soil > Desert | place: Antarctica: Dry Valley...
CTCAGCCTTAGAGGTATCAATTAAGGTTGAAGAACCTCGCCGTCGGACGCCGCTCAGAGGGTTAACCGTGCTACAATGACTTGGCTATTCGGTGTCAGCCTTTGTCGGTTGCCTTTCGCTCGCCCCAGATTTCGTCTTGCCCGCGATCTCCCACTTTCAGCATAACCTTGTTCGAATCAGTAATTCGCTACATGGTTCAATTATGAATTATGTCACAATTAGCTGAGAAAACTCCGGGACAAGCTGGCACTGACCGCGACATAGCAGATGACGTATCGTCGATGGATCTTTGGCACGGATCTCAGGATGACGACGCAGATGACGCCGAAGTAAGAAGCATAGTTGCCGACGCTATTGACACTTGGTTGTCGAGCGCTACGACACCTTCTCTCGAGGAGACAGCAGAGGTCCTCGAAGCACGAGCTCTAGCCCAACTGTACCGCTATTCTTACGTTGATCTGTTCCCCTCTCAGGGAAGTTCGCCCATGCAAAAGGAGCTTTTGAGTGAGTTGCCTGTCGAGCTAATGCTACGTTATCAGTTCGTGCCTTTGCGCAGAGATGGAAAGCGGCTCCATATTGCAATAGCCGACCCTTCAGATCTCCAGCGAATGGATGAGTTGGCAAGCGCGCTACAGACGCGTCTTGTGCCCCATGTGACAACAGCAGGGGCGATTGAACTTGTTCTGCGAAAAGGCGACACAACGCAGCGCGTGCTGCGAGAGGCGGCCTCAGAATTCCGTATCTCATTAGTCAAAGAGACCGAAAGCGGCGAAGAGGTGCTTGACCTTGGTCGGCTCGCTACTGACGCCGAGATGTCTCCGATCATCAAACTCGTCGACACTATTATCTTCAATGCTCTAGAGTCTCGCGCTTCGGACATTCACATTGAGACGGGCGATACGGCAGTTTATATCAAGTTCCGCATCGACGGAGCACTCTATGAAAAGGTCGATCCGATTGATTTGGCTTATCATAATAGGTTGATCTCGCGCATCAAGGTGATGTCGGAACTCGACATCGCTGAATGTCGCGTACCACAGGACGGTCGCTTCCGCGTCCGCTACAAGGGACGTAACGTTGACTTCCGCATCTCTATCATGCCGACCGGGTATGGCGAAGACGCCGTGATTCGTATCCTGGACAAGGAGCAGATTAACGAGGAATTCCGCAATTTGCGACTTGACGTGATCGGTTTTTCTGAAGAGGATCTACAAAAGTTCCGCCAGTATATTGCCGAGCCTTACGGAATGGTGTTAGTAACCGGCCCTACAGGGTCGGGCAAGACGACCACTTTGTACGCCGCACTCAACGAAATCAGAAATTCTGAAGACAAAATCGTAACGATTGAAGACCCGATCGAGTATCAGTTGCACGGCATCACGCAGATTCCGGTCAACGAAAAGAAAGGCTTGACGTTTGCGCGAGGTTTGCGCTCCATCCTGCGCCACGACCCCGATAAAATAATGATCGGCGAAATCCGCGACCCCGAGACAGCGCAGATCGCCATTCAATCAGCGCTGACTGGCCACCTTGTCTTCACCACCGTGCATGCCAACAACGTCATCGACGTGATTGGACGCTTTTTAAACATGGGCGTCGAGCCTTACAACTTCGTCTCGTCACTCAACTGCGTACTGGCGCAGCGGCTAGTGCGCCTGATCTGTCCGGCCTGCAAGCGACCGCATCGCCCATCAAGTGAAGAACTCATTCAATCGGGATTACGCTCTGACGAATACCGTAACCACACTTATTACACGAGTATTGGGTGCGACCACTGCAATCATACTGGGTATCGAGGGCGGACATCGATTCACGAGTTGCTCGGTTTGACTGACAATATCCGGGATATGATCGTGGAACGCCGCCCTGCTTCGGAAATACGCCGTGCCGCCCAAGCAGAAGGGTTATCCAGCTTGCGTGCCTCAGCCTTACAAAAGCTCATCGCCGGCCTGACTAGCTTACGCGAAATAAACAGAGTGACATTTGCAGAGGAGACTAAACAATAACGAGAGGTTAGACCCTACCAGATGGTGAAGCGCACGGCTGACTGATAGGCATTACCCGAACCTAAGGAGGGAGCCACCATGGAAGAGCGAAGAAAATTACCGCGCAATGACCTGCATCTACCTGCTCAATGGGAAACAACATCCGGAGTCCATGAGGGCACCGTCATTAACTGCAGCGCGGGGGGATGTTTCGTGGAAGCCCAGATTGAAGAACCGGGCGACGAACCGATGAGACTTGCGATTCAGTTGCCCGATGGAAGAGACATACAACTGTGGGGTAAAGTGGCTTACTATCTCCCTACCATGGGCTTCGGTCTGCATTTTACTCGTTCGGATGAAGGTAAGCTGATGTTCGATAGATGGCTTGAGTATCTTCAGGCCTTAAACTTTTCTCCCAATCCGCTAGGCGCTGATGCCAAATCCGTTACTCGATGAAAAAGTGATCGCTGGCATCCTCTTGATTCTATTTAGCCGCAACCCGCAAGAGCGCCAATCTTCGCTTGGGCTCCCACGCAGGATTTCAGTGCCGTCCCCTAGCGCGAGCGATGCTTGATTTGCTTGCTTTTTTGATCACTCGGAAGCCCGCAATCGTCTTACCCAGGATCGACAGGAGGTGCTATCAAAGAGCAAGTGTGGATCGGCGACGTTTGACCCCAAAACCGAAAGGCCTCATCAAAGGGTACAACGCGTTTTTGACGTTGGAGCTTCTGTTTCAACGATTGAGTCTAATCACGAACATCCTAAAACGATATGCTGTAACTCGCGCCTGGGTTGCGACCTCTTTCAAAAATCATTCCGAACTGATGTCTTCCACGCGTGTAGTTCACTAAAGGATGAACCCTCACGCCGTCAAAGAGGATTGTCGAACTCCAGCGCTCGCTAACACTGATGTTCAAGCCCCCAATTACCCTCGCACGGTCCTCGAACGTCCCATACGCGACGCCAAGATATGGAGCCAAAGGCAAGCCGGTCTGATGCTTCAAACTCTTGCTGAGAGTTGCATAGAACGACTGCCCCGATGGGGTGCCGATGCGATCAGAACTGGTTCCGAGAATTAGCGCCGGTCGCTTGTGCGTTTCGGTTACCGCGACCAGGTTCGCAATTGGGCTGGCCTTTTGGGCGAGCGGGTTATACTCGATACCCGCGGTAAGCCTGGGATGAAATCTATAGGTGAGCGTGTTTCGCCATTTCGCGCGATCAATCTGGTTGGCGATAACTCGAACGCCACAGGTCCACTTGAAGTTGTTTCCTTCTGCCCCGCTCACGGCGCGGCCTTCTCCCGGTCAAAGGGGTCAACTGGGAACTGAAGACACCTCGCTCGGCCGTTGTTTGGCGATTTTTTCCCGCACTTGCTTCCGATCCATCGCTGCCATCTTCTCAGCGAAAGCCAGCATAGTATCAATCTGCTTTTTTAAATCGGCTTGGTTCACGATGCCCGAGATCACCTTCATAATGCGGCCGTCTCTCCCGATGAGTACTGTTCCGGGCAGGGCCGCGCCCAGTCCAAACCGCATCATTTCGGATGTGGTTGCACCCACCCAAATAGGAAAGTTAATTTTCGTTTCCTTAACGAACTGCCAAACTTTCGCCCGGTCACCCTGCTCGTCTGCCGACGCTCCAATAACTTGCACACCGAGCGCCGCGTATTCGTTTTGAATCGCCGCAAGGTCAGGCATTTCTTTCCGGCACGGTACGCAGTACGTCGCCCAGAAGTTTAAGACCACGACGCGCCCTTTGAGGGCACTCAAGCGTTGCTCCGTACCAAACGGGTCCTTGAGCGTTAGATCAATTTCCTTTCCGACCACATTTGCAGCTTCCTGTTCCGCCAAACTTGGCGCCAACACTTCCAGAGCATCAACGCGAATCACACGCACCTCTTTCTTCTGTTTGATCCTGCCCGTCACTGCGACACGTTTCCCGATGAATTCGAGCCAATTCTTACCCGTCAGGCGGAACCTAGCTTGCTCTAACTGATAAAGCGTGAACTTATCGCCCTCACGCACCGCAATCAAAGTGAGATCGCCATTCGCAACACATGATTGCGATTTCAGTAGATCTTCCGCGGTGCCGAACTCAACCTTTGTGCGGTCAGCTTCCGCCCAACAATCAGCACAACAAACAACCTGGCCCTCAATCTTAACGCTAGTATTTTGCGCTGCTGCGTTAGGTATAGATGTCGTTAAAATGAGAACCCAGCAAGCAGCAATGAAAAGAACCTTCATTAGTAACCCTCCATATTCCAGACTAAAACGGCAAAGACATTCCCCGGCTTGCTCAAAGCCGTAGGACATCAACAAACGCTTAGTCGGAGTGTTGCTAAATACGAAGAGGAAGCAGGAGGGCGGATGGCGGGTCAGAAGTCGACCGCCCGAATGGTGTGTGATGAATTAGCGCCAACGTTAACCGGGGTCGCGGGATTGAAGCTTGGTTTCCGGCCCGCTCTATTGTCACGCCGAATGCGAATCGCTCAAAAAGTACGCTGCGCTGACCACCGTCGATACAGCACTCAGATTCTTCAGGAAGAACACGATAGGCAGGCGTCGAATTCCCGATCTCCTCTGTCAGACCCTTTTCTCCAGTATCCATGGAGCATATGGTCACGCACGTTACAAATAACCATAAGAAACATATCGGCAATACTAGAGCCGTTAAGCGCCTAATGGTTGGAAGAGTCGAAACCATGTTGGCAGTATATTCAAATTCGCAGTTTCGAACCAAGTGTCCTAAGGCACGACGTTGATTTGCTACCTCCAGGGGCGCTGCGCGACCACCTCGAGTAGATACAACTCCATAAGATTGAATTTTAGCCAACCTAACGCTCCTGCGTTTCCGGCAACGATAAGCTCGTTCATCTGCAGCCGAGGGAACCGAGTGCGGACTCTGGCGAGTTTTCAGGAGATACCAATCTATTCATGAATACGGAGAGGCTCCTGCGCTAAGTCTGCAAGGATAGACCTGGCTCTCACCTGCGCGAGTAAAGTTTCCAGATAGCAGCCCATGCGATGCAACAGATCGTCTGGTCTTTCTCCATTCCTCACTGACGCAATAATCTGTTCCGAGAAGGTCTCATACTGCTGCCAATCCTTGTACATCAGGCATTGCATACTGCCTTCCCGAAATGACGTTAACCGTGCCTCCAGATGATTTAGGGACTGTTCCGGAAACATTTGAGCGAATCCTTCGCGCGTCCGGATCAGCTCGATCAATTCCGAGAGATCGTGGTAAAGAGTTAGTGAGCTTTCTCGTCTGCACTGCCAATCCTGGAATAGCCGCGCATCAGTCAGACTTGCGTCGAAGACGCGCGCGAGATTAATCATGCATTGCTGGAAGCAATTGGTGAGTACGCCTTGCGCGTGAAGGAGTGCCCCCCTCGCGTCTTGATTATCCCGGTCGAGGCTTATTTGAGCAAGATCACAATCGAAGGTCCGACGGACTTCGTGGTTGATTGCGTAAGCAGAACTGTCAAGCGTTTCGCTCAAACGATCATCAAGCCCCTCCAACTGCATGGCATGGTTCTCGATGAACACAACCAGCGAGTAAGCTCCGGCGCGCACGGCGTTGAGAATCGAGGCCACTTCCTTAATACCAGCGGGATCTCGCGGGCCGGCTACCAGACTTAAATAGTCCAGAAGGAACACTAGATCGGTTAGGACCTTATCTACCGCTAACCGCACTGCTTCGTCGCTGATTGAGTTGGTGAGGGCGGTTACCTGAGAATGAAGATTGGGGAACTCAGAATAAGAGGTTCCGCCAAAGGCCTCGTTAGGGCTTGTCTTTGGTTCAAAGGCTCCGGTGAACTGAGTGTTCAATTGGAGGAATGCACTCACGCGTGTTGGTCTCCTTTAGGTGGTGAATAAGGCGGAGTCGACCCAGCCTGGCGCTTGCCTGATTAATCTCCTCTTGAATCGAGCTGTCCAGTAATCAACCCTTTCGCCAGGCCCGTGTCCTTTCTGCACGGCATATGCCATAGGCTGGGGCGTCTTGAGGAAGCGAATCTCCAATGGTTTCGCGAGTGGTAATTCGAAAGGCGGTCACCTGTTCGGGCAGATTGAAGGCACTGACTCATTAATTTGACGGGCCATGGTGGCAAAGCTTGTGAAAGAATGGCTCACCCGGCCATATAAGCTCATAAGCGAGGCGCAGCTGATCGGTCGTCCAGTCCAGTTTCCTTACTACCAATTTGATTACCGAAAGAGTCCGGCATCATCTTACCCAGCACGCCGGGTAGCGTTACTTGACTGCCTTGTTCGAATGCCGCCTTCTGACGTTGCTCGCTTTCTGCTAAAGTTCGGTAGTCCAGTGCGAGCATTGCATCGCGGGCGACACCTGCCACGAGCGACGGCTTAGCGCCATTACTTAAGCAGTTGGCTGACTTGCGGCGCTCCGGATGACTGACCAACCGCCTGTATGACCGCGGCATCATACCCGCGGCAGATTCCTCCGATTTGTTAAGGATTGTGAATTTCATGCGAACTACTTCCTTTAAAAAATTATTTCTGGCGCTGGCACTTGCACTATTTTTAGGCCTATCGACGCTCCCGGCCTTCGGCCAGACGCACACCGGTGCCGATGTGGTGATGGTGCTCTCTTTCGAAAATACCTCTAATCGACCGGAATATAATTGGGTCGGAGAAAGCTTTGCCAACTCCGTGGCGGAACTACTAAGCAAGCCAGGCCTCATCGTCGTCTCCAATGACGAACGTGAACTCGCCTATCGGCGTTTGCGGTTGCCTCCCACGGTGATCCCTTCGCGCGCTACCGCGATCAAGCTGGCCCGTGAGGCGAAAGCCACGATGATCGTGATTGGTACTTATTCCGTGACGCGCGCGGCCGGGCCAGGGGGTGACGCCAAAGCTGAGAATGATAAATCGCCTGCCGAAGCCTACGTACAGGTGACGGCTCGTGTGATCAAGGTTAATGAAGGACGAACGCTGGGCGAGGTTATGGATGGCGCTTGGGCCACCCGGCAGTTCGATTTTGGGGGCTTGCTTACCACACTCCAGAATATTCAGGGTCGAATTGCCTATCAGATTCTCTACCAACGCGATAAGGCGTTGCCCTTCTCTCAGAACCAACTGGTGCAGGAAGCCACGAAGATTCCTCAGCGAGCGTTTGAGTCTTATGTCAAAGGCGTGCAATTGAGCGAGCGCGATCCCAAGCGGGCAAATTATCTGAAGAATGCACTGCGTTTTTACGGTGATGCGAATGGTGGTGCGGTATACCCGCAGGCGGCCTTTGAGGTGGGCCGATTCTATATGATTGAGGGAAAGTGGAAAGAAGCCACCGAATACTTCACCAAGCTGCAGAAGAAAGATCCGCATTATACTGAGGCTGCATTCTACGCGGGACTGGGTTTCGCGAAACTGGGAGACCTGGGACGTGCGCTCGCCTCCCTGGTCCCGCTCTCAACGGAAATGCCTCTGATCGGAATCTATAACAACGCTGGGGCAGTCGCCGTTCAGGCTTCGCGCCAGGAGAAGAAAGACGCGGAACGCACACGACTACTCGAGCAAGGCACATCCTTTCTGGCTCGTGCAGCCGAGTCCGCTCCTGAAGACCAGATGGTGCACTTCAATTACGCCTACTCATTGTTTCTAACAGGAAAGTATGCCGAAGTCGCGGAGCAGCTGCGTCCGGTGATCACGGCTGACCCGAGAGACGGCCAGGCATACTTCCTTTTCGCAAAAGCCCTCGAGAAGATCGGGAAGACTGAAGCGGCTACGGCTGCGGACGATCAGGCCCGGCGTTATCTGCAAACATACGCGAAGTGGCAAACCGAATGGCAGAAGTCCCAAACCACCAGCAATGTCTCCCTTCGGATGCGAGATGTTTTGAGTAGGGACGATGTGTCTGACTTGATGCGCAAAAAAGCCGTCGCCGCTAATGTTGATACGGGCTCAGCTACGCAAGACCTGCTCGTTAAGGCACGTGACCTCTATCAGGCCGGACGTGACGATGAGGCGCTTCCCGAGCTGCATAGGGTTGTGATGATCGAACCGACGAACGCTGAGGCCTATCTCCTTAGTGGCCGGATCAACCAACGCCGCGGTGATCAGGAAGCGGCCATCGCCGCGCTTAAGACTGCCATCTTCTGGGATCCCAAACTCATCGATGCTCATATCTTGCTGGGCAGGATCTTCCTGGAGCGCGGTGATCGCGGCGAAGCGACGAAATATGCTTCCAGCGCGATGACCATCGATGCGAACAACCAGGAGGCAATTGCGCTGCAACGGCAGGTAACGATGGGCAAGAACTAAAGGCAGGTCCTAAGACGGTGGAGGCGATCACGGGTTACGGTGGTCGCCTCGTTTTATTTTCAGTATGTGAGGTCGCTACGCGACGCAACGGCACGTGAACTATTCGCATTACTTCTTATGAGCTGGGTTTTAATCATCTTCATCGGCGGCGCCTGGCTCGCGCTGCTCGTCATCGTGGCCGCCATGTCCAGGCACAAAAAATCTGCAACCAGCGAGATTCAGTTAGTTGGCTCTTGCGCGCAGGTGAATGCAGAGTTGGCACCGGAAGGCACTGTGTTCATTCAGGGCGAACTCTGGCCTGCTCGAACGGTCGACGGCGGTACTATCCCCGCCCACACGATGGTCCAGGTCGTGGAATTGAGAGGTCACCTTCTCATGGTTGAATGTCAGGATTAACTCAGGTCCTTCGACGAACTTGAATCACACCCAGCCTGACTCGATCGCGAAAGGTGCCTTCTCAATCTCGGAAACGATCTGTATTCTGGTCGAGCTTCATTGGCCGAGCTTCACTAATACCCACCCCCACTCCTAACAACCAATAGCCTCCGACTTTCAGAAAGTCTTGTTCGGTGGCACAGCGAGTGCTCTAAGGAACCTCGGCAAGCACGGGAGACCAAAGTAAAGTTAAAACGTGCCCCCGCCGCCAACTTACCTCTGAGCGCCGCCTGCCGCTGCGCCAGCCACCCGCCGAGCATCCATACAGTTACTCCAACCGAAAATGAACCCAGTCAACGATGACTGGGTTTCCCTCATTTAGAGCTTAATTATTCGACGAGATTTAGAGCCTAATCCTTCGACGAGCATTTCCTTACTTTTGTAAAAAGTTAGGCCCTTTCACGCCAGCTCCACTCAATTCTTTCGCTAATGATGAATCTCGCGCATTTCCAGATAAGGCTTTTGTCTGGCATAAGAAGTGCTCTAAGGAACCTCGGCAAGCACGGGAGACCAAAGTAAAGTTAAAACGTGCCCCCGCCGCCAACTTCCTCTGAGCGCCGCCTGCCGCTGCGCCAGCCACCCCCCGAGCAACCCTGCAGTTAAGCCTCCCTAAATGTGAGCCCAGTCAGAAATGACTGGGTTCTCCCGCATCTAAAGCCTGATTATTCCGCGGCATTAGCTACTTCTTCATTTTACGCCGAGCTGATGCAAATTCTGCCAAGCTCAGGGTCAAGCTCCCACCTACTCTATTCCAACTACACCGCCAAGACGGAATTTGTCACTTCGACGGTGACGTTTTCTGTCGTTTTCGCCCCGTTTTGAGTCGTAAGGCCTAGGCGAGACCGAGACTTCAGAATTTATTTTCGATAATGATAATTCACTAAATAGCGGTCCGTTCTCGATGACCGCTCATACCCGCAACTAAAAACTCATTAGCCTGCCAATCTCGCCTTTGCTAAACTCGCGGGCGATGGAGAACGCGGTTTCGACAACGACGCGCGGAGGCAAAGACCGCGCGAACCAAGATGGCGATTCCTTCTCCGCCACGCCTGCCTGGTTGAGAGCATCCGCTCTCGGTGACGGTGTAGCTGCTATCGCCTCCTCGATTTTACTAATACTTTCATTTCCCAACTCCGGTTACTGGCCGCTCGCGTGGGTGGGACTGGTGCCTCTTATTGTGGCAATCGCCCTCAGACCATCTCCGCGACGGTCATTCTTTCTGGGCTGGCTAACCGGAGCTGTGTTCTTTTACGGCTCCTGTTACTGGCTAACGTACTCAATGATTCACTACGGTGGAATACCTCGGTGGGCAGCCTATTTGGTGCTGGCTCCGGTGCCGGTCTTCGTGGGGCTGTTTCCCGGAGCTTTTGCCCTCGTGCTCGCACGCGCGATTCGGGCGTGGGGAACCAGCGCGCTTTTCTTTGCTCCCTTGATCTGGTCCGCGCTGGAGTGGGGCAGACTTGCGCTAACGGGCCAGCTGTGGAATGCGATTGGTTACTCACAGGCTTATCAGCCAATGTTGATTCAGCCAGCGCGTTGGGGAGGAGTATATGCCATCGGGTTCATGGTTGTTTCCATAAGCGCGGCGGTTGCATTCCTGGTTCTAAAGCGCAACGCCAGGTCCCTGCTCGTGACGGGGCTGGTTTTTCTAAGCGTCACACTTGTGATGCTTGCATCCCAAAGTTCATCCCCTGAATCAAGTCTCACCGCACCGGAGGCGGTAGTGGTAGCTTTGCAGCCAAACGTGCCCATGGATATCGTCAAGTCAAACGAGGAGATGCAGGTCCTGATTGAGCGGCATGTATCAATGAGCGAAACGGTTTTGAAGCAGCTTCCAAACGATGGCACACCTCGGCTAGCGATCTGGCCTGAGTCGCCGATGAACTTCGCTTACGGAAATGATTCGCAGTTGCGAGAACTGCTGGTGCGGTTTGCGACGGCTAACCAGACTGCCGTGCTTTTCAACTCACAGGAAGCCGCACCGAATGATGGCATTTACAACTCCGCAGTAATGGTTAATCAACAGGGTGGTCTGATCGCTCAGTATGATAAGATTCGCCTGCTACCATTTGGCGAGTATGTGCCGCTACCGCGCTGGATGCCGGGAGCTAGCGTGGTGGGAACAATCGTTGGAGATTTCACACCTGGCACGAAATACACGTTAATGAAGGTGGGGGATGTTCGCGCCGGAGTTTTTATTTGCATTGAATCCGCCTACCCGTCAATTGCGCGAAGCTTTACACGAGACGGGGCAGATGTGCTGATCAATATTTCCAATGACGGCTACCTTGGTCCCACCGCAGTGATGAGGCAACATCTTGCCAACGTGGTCTTTCGCGCAGTTGAGAATGGACGTCCTATCTTGCGGGTGACGAATTCGGGGATAACAGCGTACATCACTCCGTGGGGCGAAGTGACAGACGCAACCGAGGGCTTTCAGACTGCTGTTCGCACCTGGAGGATCGGCCGGAATGAACGCGCTAAGACTTTTTACTCCAGGCGTGGCGACTTGTTTGTCGCGTTCAGTGTCGCCATCAGCGTCCTGGTGTTTGCCGCCACCTTTTGGCGGCCCAAACTAGGGAGGCGAGGTTAGGATGATCGAAACTTTGTCAATACAGGATTTAAGAACGTCGTATGATGATCTTCGCATGCGCGTCGATCAACTCGGGAGGTTTCTTTGATGTTGCTGCCAGCCGCGAAGAATTAAGGCGAATCGAGGATCAGGCCTCTTCGCCGGATTTTTGGGGCGACCAGGAAGCCGCGCAGAAGTTACTGCAAAATCGCCGGACGCTGGAAAAGAAGGTCCAGCGCCAGGAGCACTTTGAATCGCAGATTTCGGATGCGGAGGTGCTTTTTGAATTTGCCGGGGAGGACGACGAATCATTGAAAGAATTGCGCTCGCTGGTTGAGCGTCTGGAACATGAGTTAAGCCAGGCAGAAACTGAGATGTTGCTTGCCGGCGAGAACGATCATCTCCCCGCCATCTGCACGATTCATCCCGGCGCAGGCGGCACCGAATCGCAGGATTGGGCTGAGATGTTGCTACGCATGTATCTTAAGTGGGCCGAACAGCGGGGGTTTAAAACAGAGATCATTGATTACCAACCCGGGGAAGAAGCGGGTCTGAAGAATGTCACCTTCCAGGTGGAAGGCGAATATGCCTACGGATTGCTCGCAGCTGAAGCCGGAGTTCACAGACTGGTTCGCATTTCACCTTTTGACCAAGCGGCCCGGCGACACACTTCATTTGCCTCCCTTTTTGTCTATCCTGAAATCGACGAGAACATTGAGGTGGATGTCCAGGAAAAGGATCTTCGAGTAGACACTTATCGCGCCACAGGTGCCGGCGGCCAGCACATTAACACTACAGATTCCGCAGTCCGCATAACGCACATGCCTACTGGCATCGTTGTTCAGTGCCAGAACCAGCGGTCCCAACATCAGAATCGTGCGGTGGCGATGCAAGTCCTAAGATCCCGCCTTTACGAACTTGAGATCGAGAAGCGTCGAGCCGACCATGCTGAATTGGAATCAAACAAAGCTGAAATTTCATTTGGGTCGCAGATCAGAAGCTACGTGCTCGCCCCCTATCAGTTGGTAAAAGACACGCGGACGAAATTGGAGAAAGGGAATGTTGACGCCGTGCTGGCAGGCGATTTGGACGACTTTATAAAAGCCTACCTGCTGGCAAGAAAGGCGGCGTGATTAATTCAGCCAGGGTTTTACTTTCGGTGTGACTATGGGCGGATCACGACCTGCACTCTGAATTTCCGACCACTCTGGAGTTTCTATGTCAACTACACAGCTGGAGCAAAGGCCCCGGATAATAACCCTGCGAAACAGTAGGCGAAACGAGATCATTGCTATCTTGCTCCTGGCATTGAGCCTGCTTCTTTTCTTGTGTCTTACCTCCGCGGCATTTTTTCCAAATGATCCTTCGTGGAACTCCGGTGGAGGATCTGAAACTCGCAATTGGACTGGGGCGATTGGCGCCAACGTCGCCGCGGCGCTGTTCCAGGCGATTGGTATCGCCGGTTTCCTACTACCGCTACTATTGTTTGCCGCAGCGTGGCGGCGTTTTCGCACACACAGTATCAGTGCACCTTTTTACCCGCTGCTCGGGCTGATAATTTTAGTTCTCGCCGCATCGGCGCTACTTTCCATATCACAACTACGTCCTCTCTTTGACGCCAGTGTGCAGCCCGGAGGTTTGGTCGGCACAGTGGTCGCGCGAACACTCGCCAGCGGTCTTAATACCGTCGGCGCGGGGGTAATCCTGGTTGCGATAGCCGCAACGGGACTACTGCTGGCTACCGATTTCTCTTTTGTTGGGTTGTACGAAAGCCTTGTGGCGGCACTTGGCGATCGATTCGGCTTCGTGCGCACTGCCCCTGCTCGGTTCAGAGCCTGGCGCCAGACCCGACGTCAAGAGGCTCGGTTGCGCAAGGAAAAGAAATTAGCCCTGCAAGCGGAACAGGCCGCGCGCAACGCCCTCAGAGCTAGCCGGGAGAGTCCGGCCGATCGCATAGCCGAGTTTATGAAGCAGACGAAAGAATCAACCGTTGCTAGTACTGCCGCAGTAATCAGAGGCGAGACGGGCGTGCCTTGGCAAGGCTCTATTGCCACTATCAGCGAACCCGCACGAGCTGCTGCTGTGATAGCGGGGATGCCGGGCGCTACGGTCGTAGAAAGTCGGTCGAGTAGTCGCTCGATTTTCCCGACTGAAGGCCGTAGTTTCGCCGTAGATGAGGTTTCGGAACTTGAAGAGATGGTTAAGGGCGTGTCGGTCGTGCGTACTAAAGCCGAAGCGCCCGCCGCCGGCAAGCTGCCGTTCGACGCCGACCGTGCCAGACGACATAGTTACACTGATTACGGACTGCCGCCGCTTGAATTTCTGAATGAAGCGTCACCGCCGAGCGAGCAAGCGGACGCGGAGTTATTAGGTCTAGCCACACGTCTGGCAGAAAAGTGCAAAGAGTTTAATGTGACCGGACAGATCAAACACATCTGTCCCGGCCCCGTGGTGACTACGTATGAGTTCAAGCCCGACCCTGGAGTAAAATACTCACGCGTCGTTTCCCTCGTAGACGATCTATGTTTGGCGCTGAAAGCGGAGTCGATTCGCATCGATCGGATGCCCGGCAAACCTCACATTGGCATCGAGGTTCCGAATCCTCGTCGCGAAACGATCTATCTTCGGGAGGTGATCGAGTCCCGCGCATTTAAGGAGTCAGGCTCGAAACTCACCATAGCGCTCGGCAAGACCATCGACGGTTTGAACTACGTCGCCGACCTGGCAAAGATGCCTCACCTGCTAATCGCCGGAACAACCGGGGCGGGCAAATCCGTAGGAGTCAATGCGCTCATCGTTTCCATCCTTTACCGCGCTACTCCCGATGAAGTTAAGTTCATTTTGATTGATCCGAAACGCCTTGAGCTGGGACTCTACGCAGACATTCCTCACCTCGCGACTCCGATTATTACAGACCCAAAAGTTGCGGCCCGCTCGCTTAAATGGGCCGTCTTGGAAATGGAAAAGCGTTACAAAGACCTGGCGGGCTGGGGCGTGCGGAACATCGATGGATACAATATTGAGATAATGCGGCGCAATCTGGTCCAGGAATATGACGATCAGGGTGAGCCGTTGAAGCCTCTGCCATTCATCGTGATCATCATCGATGAGTTGGCCGATCTAATGATGACCTCAGGGCGCGAAGTTGAAGAATCAATTACCAGACTAGCTCAGATGGCCCGCGCCGTCGGTATTCATCTCGTGCTGGCGACGCAGCGGCCGTCGGTCGATGTGATTACTGGCTTGATCAAAGCCAATTTTCCGTCGCGCATTTCATTCCGCGTCTCGTCTAAAGTTGATTCCCGCACCATCATCGACACCAACGGGGCCGAACATTTGCTCGGCCGCGGCGACATGCTTTTCCTGCCTCCAGGAACGTCGCGCCTCATTCGCGTGCACGGCGCTTATATAGATGAGGTAGAAATTGGTCGTATTGTCAGCCACGTTAAATCCCAGGGCTTGCCCGCTTACGACGAGTCTATTACTCAATCTGAGGAGGAAGCGCTGGGCCTGGAAAACTCTAACGGCGAGCACGACGAGCTCTTCGAAGAGGCGTTGCGGATTTGCGTGGAGATGAAACGGGCGTCAACTTCTGTGCTGCAAAGACGACTACGCATTGGCTACGGGCGCGCCGCGGCAATCCTCGACATCATGGAACGCGAAGGACTAATCGGCCAGGCAGACGGCTCTAGACCTCGACCAGTACTGGGACGGGCTTATGAAATGGTTGCGCAGTGGGATGAGACGGGATCGGAAGAATAGCGGTTTCAGGATCTCAAATCTCAGATGCGGCGTCGCGACTCTGGTCCCTCGACCATGGTTTTGCGACATTTTCCACGACAAGCTGTGGAAAAACCTGTGAACAACCTCAGTTTTTGCTGTTTAAGCCCTTTCTAGTTCGACCCTTTTAGCAAATTGCACATGTTAGCGGCGCGCCCCTAAAGTCTTCACAAAGTGTTGTTTGCATACATGAAACAAAGTCTTGCAAAGGGCAGGTTCCTCACACTCCTTATTGTCCTATCCTTTGCCTTCATTTTTTGGTTAACGGCCTGTGGTCGTCTGCCCCGTAGTCATACGTCAGACGCGACGCCAGTTAAGACCTCGTCGACGTCGAAACCAGCGCCTTTAAATCTCAACACCGCGAATGCCGCCGAGATCGAAAGACTTCCCGGAGTCGGCCCGGTGCTTGCCGAGCGAATCATCACCTACAGAAAAGAGCATGGCCGCTTTCGCCGTGCTGAGCACCTGATGATGGTGCGCGGTATCAGCGATCGAAAGTTTCGCGAGCTGAGGTCGCTCGTGACGGTTCAGTGATAAATCCCCGAGCGTTAAGTGTTTCTAATGTGTTGCTCACAAGAAAAAACGAAACTACACCCTGGTACAAAGGTCGCCCTGCCGGAAGCCCGTCTTGCGTGACAGATATCAACTTGATGCCACACCTTCGACAAGCAGCTAATGAAATATTCAACGCCGCAGTGCGCGCGGCGGATGCGGGTAAAGCACTACGTCGGGCGGTAAATCTCGAGGGGAGGCTCCTGAGAATCTGCGACGCGGTTTTCGACATCTCAACTCGCCCAATTTATGTGGTGGCAATCGGCAAAGCCGCACCAGGCATGGCGGCCGAACTGGATGAAAGCCTGGGAGACAAAATCGGGGGAGGCGTCGTCTCAGGACCCGACGGCCCGGATGCGCAGTCGCTCGCGTCTGACCGCTGGCAAGTTTATGCTGGTGGTCATCCGCTGCCAAATCAAGAGAGCCTTGATGCCGCACAGGCTGTGTTTGATTTACTTCGTCGTGCTGATAAAGGGCGCGCTTTGGTTGTCTTCCTGATCTCCGGCGGAGGTTCGGCAATGATTGAGTGGCCCCGTGACAGTCGAATTACGCTCGCGGAGCTACGTGAAACCAATCGCTGGCTTGTATCCTGCGGGACGTCAATAACCGAGATCAATGCTGTCCGACGCGCTTTGTCCGCGGTGAAAGGAGGTAGGCTTGGCGCCCTGGCTCAAAACACCGATCAGATCACCCTTATCATTTCCGACACCAATCGAGGTGATGAGGCTAGTGTGGCGTCCGGCCCCACGCTGCCTCCGACTGCTAACAGCCCACGATCAATTGACGTCGTGGAGCGATACCGCCATCGACTGTCCTTACCTAGCTCGGTTCTCACTGCCATTCAAGAGGCTGAAAGCGATAAAGGACACTCCGACATAGCAACCGGCAAATACTACGTCCTGCTGAATAATCAGAGTGCGGTTGAAGCTGCAGCCGCAGAAGCTCGACAACTCGGTTTCGCAGTCGAAATGGCGTACGACATTAATGAACAGCCGATAGATGAGGGTAGCGCACTCCTGGTTTCGCGCCTGCGCGCGCTATGGGAGCAAGCGGGGAGAGAACAAAAGCGAGTGTGTCTCATTTCAGGTGGTGAGTTTTCGTGTCCCGTGCGAGGAACCGGCGTCGGTGGACGCAATTTGGAAACGGTCCTGCGCTGTGCCATTGAATTCGACAAGCGTCAGCATCTTGGAGATTTCGCCTTCGCCCACCTGGTTGCGCTGAGCGGAGGGACCGATGGCATAGACGGGAACAGTCACGCAGCGGGCGCCATCGCGGACGAAAGCACGATTACGAGGGGACTCGCGCGCGGACTGAATGCGGAAAGTTTTCTTGAGAACAGCGATTCCTTCACCTTCTTCAACACGCTCGGCGACTCAATTGTTACCGGACCCACGGGCACGAATGTTCGCGACCTGCGCGTTCTGCTTGCAAGCTCTTAATGGCGGCAGGGGCCCGCTGTCGCCTAAAAACCAAAACGGCCGACGGTAATTTGCAGGACCGGGACCTGCAAGTTAACGGGGTTTGAGTCCTTTTGGGATCGCTCGTATCTGGATTGCTCATCTTGACTCGGAGCGTTGGGGATAATATAACCGTTCTCGCCGCTCAGTTGTTGCGCGCCCCCAAGTTCGTTATCTAGCGCACATCACAAACGAGAATCCTTCAACCCGGGGAGCACCTCAATCTTGTCCACACATGTTGAGCCAGAAACAGAAGCGCCGGCCGAGGTGCCGAACACACAACCCCTTTCACTTGCCGGTCTGGTCGCCGCGCTCAATGCCCAGCAAGGTCGCCCGCGGCTCGAGCAAATCTATGAGTGGCTGGAAAGGGCAGAGATTTCTCGTGAGGAATTGGAACCTTACCTCCGTTTTAAGGAAGGTAACTACTGGCGGCATCGTGTTTGTCGCAACGAATTTGCTGAAATGCTCGTATTGTGTTGGCGTCCTGGCCACAAGACACCGATTCACGATCATAATGGCTCCCACGGCGTGGTTAGAGTTTATGATGGAGTGTTGTGGGAAACGATCTTTGTCTTCGATGACGAAAGAGGGCTGAGTTACAAATCAGGCCGAGAAAGATCGCGAGGGGAAGTAACGGGATCCGATGTACCGGACATCCATCAACTCGGAAACCCGGAAGTTAGTGGACAAGACCTGGTTACCATCCACATTTATGCGCCGCCTCTGGGCGTGCTAAAAACCTACAAAGTAGGAAGCCCTGAGATCGACCTCTACACACCCGACGATTCTCAATCATGAACAGCGGCGAGCGCCAGCTGTACCGTTCGCGCCTGCTGGTTCAGTTAGTTCATCAAGCTTTGGCTTGTTCGCACCGCTAAGCCGCAACCTAAAGGTTGAATTCTGAACTTCCGGACTCTAAATGAACTAGTAGCTATTGCCCCAATACTCTTACAAAGGTCTCCACCCGAAGATCCTTACCATCAGTCGTCACAGTGATCATTCCGCTCTTGCCTGTGGTTAATACTTCTGCGCCATTGTTTTTCCAGCGCTCAGCAACTTCCCTGTGCGGATGGCCAAACAATGAATTCTGACCAACTGAAATAATGGCGAACTTCGGACGGGTGGCGTTGACGAAACCATCTGTCGAGGAAGTCTTGCTGCCATGGTGCGCCACCTTTACTATATCCACCGGATGACCCAAGTCTCCTGACAGCATAGCAGCCTCTGCCAAACGCTCTATGTCACCAGTAAGGAGAAGTGATCGTTCGCCAAACTGTAAGCGCAGGACTATTGAATCGTTGTTTCCGGATCCTGTCTCAGCCTTCGCGCTTGCGCGGGGCCACAGCACAGTGGCGGTCGTGCCAGTGAAGCGCAGGACATCTCCCGCACCAATTACGGATATGGGGATTCCTCGCGCAGTAGCGGTTTCATAGAACTTCGCGAATTCCGGATCTTTGCGTGGGGTGCGAGCCACGAGAGCATTACGCACCGCAAAATTCCGCGCTACGTCGTTCAAACCATCAATGTGATCTGCGTCGGCGTGAGTCGCGATTATGTAATCGATCCGGTCCAACCCGCGCCACCACAAGTATTCCGATACCACAGCCTCTCCGACGCTGCGTGTGTCGCGGGCAAACGGTTCTTTATCATCCGCCCCGGGCGTACGATCCCGGCTGAAGAAATTCGGCCTGCCGCCACCATCCACAATGAGGGTTGTTCCGTCAGGCATAGTAACTAACGCTGCGTCTCCCTGACCGACGTCCAGGAAGTCCACGCGCAGTCGTCCGGTAGCGCGACCGGCACTATTGAACCTTGAGGGTGGGAGCAGGATGACAATGGCGAGCAGAATTACCTGGGCTAGTATTCGACCGTGCCCCACTAGCGATGCTCGCCGTCCGTACACCAACGCGGGCGGACCTATTGGATGCCAGCGGGAAAGTGAAACGGCGAGAGCCACAAGAGGCAAACAGTACAGGAGATAGATCGAGGTCAACCAACCTGAGTACTCCGGTATCCGAACCGATGCGATTCCCAACCGCAAAAGAGGATCGACACTGTGGATCATCAGCCAGTTGAAGGCGTTGGCCAGGCCGAAAAACGGTGTAGCGACCGCCGTGCTGACCTGTTCTACTATTAATCCCGCTACGGCCACCAGGGCCAGCATCGCCATCAGGATACTTACGCCAACGTTTAGAATGAGCGACGAGACAGATACTCGATGAAAGTAGACGATGAGGAGCGGCAGCATTGTGATCTGAACGCTGAAGGTCACCACCATGGCGCCCACCGCGTAACGTAGAGGCCGCTGAAGATAACAGCGTTCTAAAATGCCTGCGATGGGAGTTTTGAATAGTTTGTAGTTGTAGTTTAGTCGCGCCAACTCGCTCTTCCAGTTTCGATCATTCCAAAAAAGCGATTCAGAGAAGCTGCGCAGCCAGGAAGAGCAAGCCGGAGGGTAAGGGGTTTCACGGGTGGGGCGCCACGAGCCAATCTCCGAAATTCGCTGCAGCAATGGCCAGCCGAAAACTACAATCGCCAGCACAGATATGAAGGTCAATTGAAATGAAGGATCGAATAAATCGTCCGGGCGCCGGACGAGCAAGACCAACGCCGCGGCGCCCAGTGAATTCAACGAAGCGCCTCTGCGAGAGACGATCGGCGCAAAGGCAATCAACGTGAACATCAAAGCGGCGCGCACAACTGATGCCTCAGCGCCAACGGCTAACGCGAAACACCACAGGACCGTGGTAGCCATGAGAAACTGCCAGCTCCTGTTTCTGGTAATTCGACGGGCCAGCAGAAATACCACACCACCAATGAAACTTATGTGCAGTCCGCTGATGACGAGAACATGAAATGTTCCGCCTTCGCGAAAACGTTCAGCAGTGGCGTGGGAAAGAAAATAGCGGTTGCCCAGCAGTGAAGCGAGGAGAACGCTGGCCGTATCAGGTGAAAAATGCGAAACGATCTGAGTCTCAAGCCGCTGACGCCATTGATACAGCCAGGCGAGTGGCAGAACTACCGGATCGTCATCCAGGCGTTCGATGAGCAACGGACTCTTCACATAACCTGAGGCGTCATAGCCTCTGCGTTCCAGATACTCCGTGAACTTAGAGACTCCCGGATTTCGGAAGTTATCGGCCCGGTTAAGAACGATCATCACGCGCACCCGCGCGCCGTAACGCAGCTCAAGTCTTCGGTATTCTTCCTCTGTTATCCTTTCATGAACCGGTAGCAGAAGGGTGACAACGCCGGAGACGATCCTCTTTACGTCCTTTATTCGAAGTTGCTCCCCACGTAGCGTTAGATAGAAAGCGCCTGGAGCTGATTCGGGATAGCGCTCCAGCACGCCGGTTAACTCAACTGGGTCACCGGCGGCGATCGTTCCGTGATCGATGAGCGCCTTCAACCTGTTTGGGTTAACGCTTCGCTTTTCAACCGCAGCCAGAGAGGTACCGGCTAGCAGGAAAGCGACCGTTACGAACAGCGTGGCGGCGCCTGATTTCCGTTTGAAGAGACAGGTCAACGCAAGCAGCGACGCCAGCAGACCAACGAGAAGTAGAGGAAAGATAGGTCTTGAAAAATATGGTGCTCCCAGAATTCCCGCCGCAAACGCACCGGCAAGCTGGGCCAGAGGATGAGCCACAAACGGTTGCTGGTGAGGAGCAGTTTGCATCTTCAAATCGAGGGTGAGGCTATCGACTGTTAGTTACATCTAATCGTCATCCACTGACGAAACACGGAAACGCGCCAGCAACGGCAGATGATCAGAAACTGTGCTGAGGTATCTCTGGCAAAACATATTCGGCAACAGTGCTTGCAGCTGCAGCACTTTAATGAAGCCAGTCCACTCTCGCGTGAACCCTTTGGAGATAGCAAAACCGTCGAGGAGGTTCCCCTCGAATTGGCTCGCATTGATGCAGCGCCCAATATGCGATCGACTCAGCCCCGACGAGATGAAACGGAGAAACTCGTGGTTTGCCGATCCCGGGCTCAAGCTGTTGAAGTTCTGTGCGTCCTGGCCCGGCACCATGTTGTAGTCACCCACAACGAGCACATCTTTCTCATCGGTATTACTTGTCTCCTGGCGAATGAACCGAGCAATCGCGCGGGTTTGGCGATTACGTGTGGCGCGTTCCGCATTCCCGCGGCCGGATTTCAGGTGGACTGCAATCAGTAGAAAGTCGAAGTTTCTGACCTTAACATCAAACGCCCAAGCCTTTCTCAGCCGGTCCGGCTGCCCATCCTCCGAACCAGGAACAGTGCGCCGGTTACTGACCGAGATGTCGGAACTGTCCTTGAACAAGACCGCGATTTTCTGCGCCACCGGCTGATTGTCATCCATATCAACCTTGTAGGTAGCGCCGTTCGCAAATGGTGTCGCAACGATTTCATCCAGAGAAGCTCTGGAGTTCACTTCGGACAGAGCGATTACGTCAGGGTTGATGCCCGATATCGCGGCACGTAATTGCGCCGGCTTGTTTACCGGGATGACCTGACCCTGGTTGTCAAAGCGGACGCCCTGCTGATTCCAGGCGGCAATCCGGGCAAACGTCTGCGGCTGGCTGAGATTGACTGAGGGAAAGCTGAGAAGCGTTGCTAAGGCAAATGCTAACGTCAGAGTGCAGAGTTTTTTCATAGCGTCTCCTTTGTAGACGTTGAGGTGGCTAGAGGTTCTTTGCTCGGCGAGGTTCGGTGAGCGTTTTAATTCAAACTCTGAAATTTCAAATCTGAATGAAATCTCAAAAACTGAGATCTGAGATCCTAGTGTGTTCCCAATTGTCAGGTTGCGAGGCGCACGACGGTTTCCACGTGATGAGTCTGGGGGAACATATCAAATGCGGCGACAGAGTCAAGAAAATATCCAGCGGCCAAAAGCTTCTTGAGGTCGCGCGCCAAGGTGGCGGGGTCACATGAGACGTAGGAAATCTGTCCCGGGCACCGCGCCAGAATTCCTTTGATTACGCTGTTTTCGGCCCCGGCACGCGGAGGATCGAGCAGCAGGAAATCGACCGCCTCGAATTCAAGTGACTGGCCATTCAACCACTCGCCCGCACGCGCGGTGATGATCCTCGCGCTCTCCAGCTGAGCGTTCTGTAGATTCAGTTGGGCAAACCGTGCGGAAGTCGGATTCGATTCCACACCAACTATGCGTTCAACGCAGCGCGCAAGAGGAACTGTGAATAACCCAACGCCGCAATAGAGATCCATGGCAAATGCACCTCGCGCGTTGCGAGTCGCTTCGTGGATCAGTGGCCCAAGCAGTTCGTGATTAACCTGGAAAAACGCATCGGCACCGAAATGGTACGTCTCATCTCCAATTCTCCGACTAACACTCTTGGTCTCGAAACCGGCCCAGCTCGGGGCCATCGAAACTCCCTCGTCACCGGCTACAACTTCAACGTTCTTCGCTACCACCGGAAATGAGTCGTTTCGGATCTGTGCTCGCAGATCTTCCAGAGTACTCTGTAGATCGGGAACCAGGACTGCACATAACTCGACATCACATACACGATGGGAACCAGCCTCGAAATATCCCAAGTGTCTTGTTTGCGGATCAAATTGCCAGTTCGCACGAGAGCGGTATTGCCACTGTTTTAGCGAGGGATGAATCGCGATCTCAGGGAGGTCTGCGATGTTGGCAATGCGGTGGAAGCAATCGCGAATGATTTCTACTTTGGCCTGAAGCTGCGCTTCATAATTGAGCTGCTGGAAATCGCAGCCGCCACAGCGGCCGAAGTACGGACAGGGAGGTTCAACACGAACTGGCGAGGGTTTGATTACCTCGAGAACCGAAGCAAAGGCCACCTTACCCTTGAGGCGATCTATTTGAACGCGCACTATGTCACCAGGCGCGACGAGAGACACGAATAGGGTCAGTCCTTCGGCGTGTGCCAACCCCACGCCGCCGGGGAGAAGGCGTTCAATTTCCACTTCTACAGTTACTGGTGGGTACTGGTTCACTTTCGATCTTCGAGGTCTTCACTGGGACCGGAGTATCCACCGACTGCGCAGATTACACAGATTCAACACAAGCAAGAAAGCAGAACATCTTAGAAGCAGAAATCAAGTTAACGTGTGACTCTTTAATACATTGTTAGAATCTGTGTAATCTGCGAAATCTGTGGATAGTCGCTCAGAGGTAGAACAAACTAAGCCGCGGCACTGCAAACTGCTCCCTGAGGCCTCTTAGCAGCAGGTTGTCGAAAGTCTGTTCGTAGACTGTAGCGTCCATGCGTTTGCGATAAGGGCGCAACTGTTCTTTGACTTCTCTTGCGATTGCGTCGAGTCGGTCCGCGCTAACAACCGAGCGAATTGCGTCGCTCAACATTCGCTCCAGGCCGGTAAGTGAGACTTCGAGTTTTTGCGCATCCGCAACCGCCGACTGTTTGAAGTCGCGTTCCAACTCTTCCAGCAGACTGGCAGCCCGCGTCAGCGCGTCAGTGAAATCATCTTCGTGCGATTGTTTTCGTTCACCCGACGCCTGCACTAGAGCTGACCTTCCTCGCCGCAAGTGCTCCAGAATTTCCTGCCGCGGAAACGGGAAACGTTCACCCTCCGATCCGGCCGCAGCGACCTCACCGTCACCACCCGTTTCGGCTCCGACGCGAGCCTCCACCCACTCGGCGTACTGAGCCTCAACTTCTTCCTGGCAATAAAGAAGGGACTTGACGCTTCGCTTTCTCGGCTTTGCTTCCCATGAGTCGAAAGCTTTCTCGATCCCGCGCAATGCGACATGCAGCGGGACCCCCAGCGTTTTCCAACTTTCGATCAGGGCCCAGTCCATAGGGCTGAGTAGCAGATGCTTGCCGCGACGACGAATAAAGGCGTCTTCGATTTCGGTGAAGTAATTGAAGTAATTCAATGTCCAAGGTTCACTGTCGAATGTCCAACGTCCAAAGCGCACAGATACTAGAGATCTAAGATTTGAGCTCTCAAATCTGAGAGCTCAAATTTCAGATCCTATTGTCTCCTCGACTTTGAACTCTGGGCTCTGAATTAAAATTCCGTTCGTAAACCAGCCTCAGCCCTTCCAACGTCAGGGTCTCATCAACCAGCTCAATGAATTCGGACCCGGTGGCAATCAAAGGTGCCAGTCCGCCCGTGGCAATCACACGAGTCTTACCACCCATTTCCTGGAGCATCTTGCGCAACACGCCATCAACCAGACCAACGTAGCCATGATAGAGCCCTGACTGCATCGCGCTGATGGTCGATGACCCAATAACTTTCTGCGGTCGTTTGATGTCCACCCGCGGCAGCTTCGCCGTCCGATCAAATAACGCGTCCGTGGAAATCATGATTCCGGGGGTAATAACGCCGCCGAGGTATTCGCCTTGCGCGTTGATGGCATTGAACGTGGTGGCAGTGCCAAAGTCGACGACTATACATGGTGCGCCATACTTATGAATGGCAGCCGCCGCATCCACAATTCTGTCGGCACCTACATCCGCAGGAGGTTCGTAAAGAATTTGGACTCCCGTGTCGACGCTGTTGTCCACGAAGAATGGCGTCAAATGGAAGTAGGTCTCGGCCATCGTCTTCAATGTGTAGTTTAGCGGCGGAACTACCGAGGCGATTGCAATAGCGTCGATGGTTTTGAAGTCGAGGCTGGCAAGCTCGAACAGGTTGCGCGCGTGGACACCATACTCGTCGACGGTGCGAGCGCGATTTGTGGTCAGGCGCCAATGCGCCACCAGCTCGGGCCCACGGTAGACACCCAAGGAAGTATTAGTATTTCCGACGTCAATTACGAGAAGCATAGAACGGATCTTCGTTTGCTATTTCTTTTCTCTGGAAGCCATTCAAGAATTCTTCTATCAGGTTGGAGGCGGTCGCCGCTCCATTTTCACCGCGCAGAAGTGCACCAACTTCCCTGGCTTTCAACGGATATTGAGGGTTGCTCAACAAGTTGTCGAGTTCTCTCGCCACTCGTTCAGACTTGTAAGAGCGCCGATAAAGCGTGCGGCTGGCGCCAAGTCGGGCTGCGTGCGCCGCGTTGTCCGACTGATCGAAAGCAAAGGGTACGATTAATGTGGGAATACCGGCACGAAGTCCCTGGGAGGTAGTACCAACTCCGCCATGATGGACCACGACGGATCCACGCTCAAGCAACAATTCAAACGGAGCATAATCGACTGCAATCATGTCCGAAGACAAAGGTTCCTGCGGAAGGTTGCGCTCATCGCCGATCAACAGGACCGCGCGCCGTCCCAGCTTTTTCGCTGCGGCGATACTCTCGTGGAAGAAATCGCGCGCCACCCAAACAGCCGAGGAACCCAGCGTGAACACGATAGGCGCCGCACCTGAGTTTAAAAAGTTCAACAACTCCGGTGGCATTGGCTTCTCGTGCCGCCCGTCGTAGAAGGGGAAACCAGTAATCTGTGTTTGCGGCGGCCAGTCAGGTTGCGGGACGGCAAAGTGTCTTGAAAAGAGGGCAAGCACGAGCGCCGGCGAGTGTTGCCCGTCAAAAACCGGATTTCCATAGTCCGGAATACCCAACTCCTCTCGAAGTTCATCTACCAACTTCGCCCGATAGTTCCGTTTCACTAAATCCATAAACGCCTTCATAAAACGGGGACCAAGGAGTTGGAGGTTATTTATCCATGGCCAAAATGGCGACATGGGTGGGTCGTAGGCCGAGAAAAATGAGACAGGAGCCAGCGCGGTAGAGATCCAGGGGATACCAGTCGTTCGCGCCACAAGCGGCCCGGCGAACGTGATTGGATGAGTCACCAGCAGATCACAGCCCTCGCAGGCTTGCATCAAGTCGGCATAAGCCTCGCGCACGTAGGGGAAAATAAGTTCTTCCATTAGATATTTCGGACCGGATCTTGGTTCCATGATCCTGTCCATCATCTCCTGATCCTGGTCCCTGGGAGGAGGCAGATCAGGACGCATCGGTGCAATACTCAGGCCCGCGCCTTCGATCTTTTCCCGATACAGGGCGCTGGTGGCGATCACGGGGTTATGGCCCCGCGCCCGGAGTTCCAGCCCGATCGCCATGTAAGGATGAATGTCACCGAAGGACCCGAAGGCTGTTAGCACGATACGTTTGCCGCTGCGCATAGATTCTCGCAATAATTCCTTAGCAGACTGCTGAAAGACAGACACGATCTACAAACACGAAACCGCACCAAATGGATGCCTAATTCGTGTTACTTCGTGTGATTTCGTAAATCGCTTTAAAGCTTCGATTGCGGCTCATCACTTTTCGGGCAGTCGGTTAGTGCTTAGTTACACACCGAGCGCACGCAGTTCTGTAACATCTCCGGCTCGAACAATCCGGATCTTACCCTCGTCAGTTTCCACACGCAGCGCACCATCGCTCTCAAGCCCGCGCGTTGTCCCTTCGAGGACTTCCCGCCCGTTGGCAAATCGTATTCGTTTCCCGCTCGCATAAGAGGAGCGGAGTGACCATTCCCGAACGATCTCTTCTCCACCACGGACCGCCTGTAACATCTCATAACGCCGGTCGAGCGCAACTATTAGGTTTCGCAAAATAATCTCCAGGTTCGGGACCTTACCCGTCTCCAATTGCACACAGGTGGCAATCTCGCAAAGTTCGGGTGGAAAGGCTGAGCTGGTGAGATTAATACCGATGCCGAGGACTACCGCTAGCCCCTTGGTCGTGTCCACTGTCTCCGCCAGTATGCCGCAAAGTTTGCGATTATTTGACAGGATGTCATTGGGCCACTTGATGTCAGTCTTCAGCGAATGCGCTTCGAGCAGAGCCTCATGCACAGCGAGCGCGGCGGCAAGAGTAATCAACGGCCAACTGCTCTGAAGGATGCGCGGCCTCAGGACAACAGTAAAATACAAACCCGCGCCCTTCGGCGATAGCCATTGTCGTTGCATTCGGCCGCGCCCTGCAGTCTGCTCAGTTGCAACAACACAAAGACCTTCTGCAGCGCCTTCAATGGCCCGCTGGGCGGCCTCGAGATTTGTCGAAGGCAACGACTCGAAGCGCAGGATTTGCGGGACAAGTTTTGACATCGCTCTTTTTAACAATCCGGCAGTGCACCGGAATTGTAACTTCAAGAGGCCACGTTAACCAGACCACGTCTTTCCGGACTGGCTCAGTTTGGTTAGAACGCGGCGACCCAGACTAGTTTTCAGAACCGAGGAACGGTAGAGGCTGTGCGAAAACAGAATAAGACTTACGATGATTTGCAGGTCAGGAAGGCGGACCCTGTCCCCGCCTCAAGCCTGGAAACCACTTAGCCACGCCTGGGAGATTGAGGTTAGAGCTCATTATTCCCTTCGCAGGCGCGAAACGTTTTGGCCGCGCGGGATTCGTGAAGTAACCAAGATTTGAGAGGCTGATTCGCAGTTGAGTGCATTGCAACTTGAGAGCGGGGACAGGGTCCGCCTTCCTGACCTGCAAATTAGCGAAGCTTGGGCTGTCCTTTGGTTCAAGGATTTTACATGCACCCAGGAGTCACTCTGCGCTAACATGCCTGCGCAACTACACCGCTGCCACTTAAGGAGGATTCGCCGATGAAGGCTCTCCCGTTTATGCTTTCATTCGTCCTGGTTACCACCACCGCAGTCGGTCAAAGACGCAGGGCGGTTTTACCATCAGGAACCGTCGTCGATCTCTCGTATCCCTTTGATTCGGAGTCGGTGTATTGGCCCACGGCCGAATCCTTCCATCTCACGAAAGACTTTGAAGGTGTAACTGAGAAAGGGTTCTACTACTCCGCCTACAAGTATTCCGCCGCCGAGCACGGCGGGACACACCTCGATGCTCCGGTTCATTTCTCTCAAGGACGCCACACAGTCGATCAGATACCGCTCGAACAATTGATGGGATCAGGCATCGTTATCGATGTGACCAAGCAGTGTGAAGACAATTCTGATTACCAGGTCACAATTAAAGACTTTCTAGCCTGGGAGAAGAAGCATGGGAGAATAGCAGCCGGCTCTATACTTCTGTTGCGCACCGGCTTCGGAAGATTTTACCCAGACCGCAAGAGATATTTGGGAACCGAGGAACGTGGGCCAGAAGCGGTCGCCGGACTTCACTTTCCCGGACTTCACCCAGTGACAGCTCGTTGGCTATCTGCTAACCGATCGATCAAGGCCATCGGGTTGGATACAGCAAGCATCGACTACGGCCAATCAACACTCTTTGAAAGCCATCGCATTCTCTTTGACAAAAACATCCCCGCGTTCGAAAACGTCGCGAACCTCGCAAGACTGCCGCCAAAGGGATTCTCAGTAATCGCGCTCCCCATGAAAATCAAAGGCGGGAGCGGCGGGCCGCTGCGGATTCTTGCGATATTGGGTCAGCCCTGAACTATTTCGGAATGATTGATTGGTTCCCCATCCGGTTGTCATTCGCGGTAGCGGGTGCAGCAACCTTGATTGCGCTCGTAGCAGGCTCGGCGCTTGCCTGGCTGCTGGCGCGCAAACGTTTTCCCGGGCGCAATCTGGTTGACGCCCTGATCACCTTGCCGCTGGTACTACCTCCCACGGTGCTCGGCTATTACTTGCTCGTTCTACTCGGCACTCGATCTTCAGTGGGTGGTTTTCTCTACAATCGCTTTGGTATCCGGCTAACATTCACAGTGACTGCCGCGATCATCGCGGCTACGATTCACGCTTTGCCACTCGTGACGAAGAGTCTGCGAGCTGCCTTTGAAGGCGTAAACGTGGAGCTTGAAGCTGCGGGGCGAACCCTCGGGATGAGCCCCCGCCGGATCTTCTTTCGTGTCACTTTGCCACTCGCCTCTCGCGGTGTGCTGGCGGCAACAGCCCTGGCTTTCGCGCGCGCTCTGGGCGACTTCGGCGTAACGATTATGATCGCCGGTAACATTCCGGGCAAAACTCAAACGGCTTCGGTAGCGATTTACGACGCGGTGCAGGCGGGCCGGGACAACGAGGCGTTTACCCTGGCGATCATTGTTTCTCTCATTGCTGTGGTAATGCTTTATTTCATCAACCGCTTCGGAAGATTGAGGTGGTAGGCCGGTAACAAATCCTGAGTAGCGACTCACTCATGCCGCGGCCCATGAGCTCATGCCACCACGCGGTAGCGGGTGGGTCCTCGTTAGCTATGCCCAATCATCAAAGTCAGATGGAGCGCGCGTCGCTAACGCTCGGCCGGGACCATCCTCTCAGCGGCGATCTGCATTACTTCGCGCAGTTGCCGGTCCCAGTACGGCCAGACGTGATTCCCGGGAAGCTGACGGTACTCGTGGACTATCTTGCGTTCTAAGAGAACACCGGAGAAGTCGCGATTGGCCTCCAGCCAGGGATCCTCCGAGCCGCAATCTAGATAAAAATACGGCAACAATGCCTGACGATCCGCCGGGAATTCGCCAGCAAGCCGAGGCAGGTCGTTAGTCTTACGAGCGGGACTCTCGGGCTCGCCGAAGGTCTGCATGATCGAGACGTCGTCAGTACGTGCAGCAGCGTTAACAGTGCCACTCATGGAGGCCGCGAGGGAAAAGTTTTCCGGATATTTAAAGCCGAATTTCAGGGCTCCATAGCCGCCCATCGAAATGCCCGCAACGCTGCGTCCCCGGCGGTCAGCGATCGTTCGCAAGCGGCCGTCGACATCCGCGATCAGCTCACGAATAAAGTAAGCTTCGTACTGATCCGAGGGGACGGTAGCGCTGTCAGTGTACCAGCCATTGCCACCTTCAGGCGTAATGATAATCATCTGGTATTCCGCGGCATACTGCATCAGCGCCGTCTGTTTTGTCCACGAGTTGTAATTGCCACTCCAGCCGTGCAGCAGGTACAGAACTGGATAACGGATCCGACGCGATGTGATCAAACCGTAGCCCGGTGGCAGCACCACACCGTAAGGCAGAACCTTGCCGACCAGATTGCTCTTGAAATGCACAACCTCAAAGCGAACTGCTTTTTGGATGTGATAATAGTAGGCCGCGAGTGCGACGAGCAGCGGAAGGATAAGCAGCAGACTGCGAAGGTATTTCGTCAAACTCTTGTTTCGAGTGTTGCTCAAGGAGTCGTTTATCGCGGGTTCCTATCAAGTGCCAGCTTAGGAACGGGCCGGTAGCGGAAAACTCTTCGCCGGCCAGCCGCAATTCATTTGACCCGCGCCGGCATGGAAGGTCAAGAGAATTCCGGTATTGGTCCAGCCTCAAAATCGCCTCATGAAGTTTCGTAGTGGCCGCACCTTGCGGAACCGCGAGCGGTAGCGACGTGTGAAAACCAAAAAGGGCCTTCGGTAATTTGCAGGTCTGGAAGGCGGACCCTGTCCCCGCCTCAAGCTTGAAAGCCACTCATCGGCGCTTGGGAGATTGGGGTTCCACCATTTGCGATGTGAGGAATCTACTTTGGAGGATGAGATGATTGAGTTGTCAGTCTAGATGATTCTTGTTTTCGTCGTAAGAGCGGGGACAGGGTCCGCATTCCTGACCTGCAAATTAGCGTGGGCTTGAGCCTTTTGGCGAATCGCTGAGTTTCACACAGCTTCGGTATCAGTTTGACCTTTTACTTATCTCAGAAAGCTTAGGAATCTTGACTCGCTTGAATTGTAGCCTGGAAAAACGGCTTGCAAGTTGGGAGCTCCCAGGTGCTTCCTGGCAACCTCACCGAATACGTCGCGGAAGTCGGTCGTCAGGGCGAGGTCTCGCCCTTCATATAGTTGCTCGCTCTTCAACCCGGGCCAGCGGCCGTAGACCTTGCCGCCGCGAACATTATTCCCGATCACAAACATGGCGTTCGCATGACCATGGTCGGTACCGCGGTTGCCATTTTCACGCACGGTGCGTCCAAATTCTGACATCGTCAGGATCACTACATCATCCATGAAATTGCCCAAATCCGTGGCTAGAGCGCCGATGCCGCCAGTGAAATCCTGCAACCGATTCGCCAGCTGGCCGCGCGAGTTTCCCTGGTTCACGTGAGTGTCCCAGCCGCCAATATCGGTGAATGCTACTTCCAAACCTACGCCCGCTTTGATGAGCTGGGCGATCTGCAAAAGAGAATTGCCAAAAGGTGAGCGCGGATACTGCGCGCCATTCTTCGGCTGATACTGGCTGGGATTGGCCTTCTTCAAAAAATTTACCGCTTCGAAAGTCTCCTTGCCGGTTCCGCCCAAGACGTCGTTTACGCTTTGATCGTAGATGGCTTCGAATCCACCTTGCACGCTTGCCGAGGAGCGGCCCGCGCGAATCGTGAAATCCGCGAGGTTCGAGATCGTCAGCGTGGGGGCACTGCCCTGCAGTATCCGGGGCATGGTCTGGGTCAGTGAAACAGCGCGAAACAGCGACCGAGTCGGATCAGTTTTGCTTTGCAGGTAACGATTGAGCCACCCGTCTGGAGTTCCCTTTCGGCCGGGTGTGGCCGATTCCATGTAGTCCTGTGCGTCGAAATGAGATCGGGTGTTGTCCGGCGAACCGACCGCATTAACGATGGCGAGCCGCTTGGAATCCCATAGCGACTTGAATGGCGTAAGCACGGGGTGCAATCCAAAGAAGCCATCGAGATTTAGCGCTGCTTCTGCATTACCAGGTTGTGGGGTGGGAATCGCAATCGCCGGGCGCGAATCGTAATACGCTCTCTCGCCGTGGGGCACCACCATGTTGAGACCGTCGACAGCGCCTCGTTGAAAAATTGCAATCAGAGTTTTATGGCGTCCACCCGTCAGTCGATCACGAGTTTGTGCAAGCAACGCCCGTTCGAGAAACGATGGCGCGGAAAGTGATACTCCAATGCTGGCGAGTGCAATACCGCCCGACCTCAAAAAAAATCTGCGATTCATGCTCATGACCTCATGTTTCGAGTTACGGGTTCCGAGTTTGAGTGCTTAGCAACTCGAAACTCCAAACCCGAAACTCGAAACTGAATTACTGCCTCTGAAACTCCGGAGATCCTAGTATCAGACCCACAATTCTGGTTACCGGGTCTGCAATGTTAGCGTCAGCCTGGGCTAGTTGTTGTCGACGCTGACGCGGCTGAATGTCGTTTCCGTCGTCGCCCCTCAGACTATCCGCCTGGCTTGCCGGCTCAACAGCAACTGACTGAATCTGCCGTCCGGGCTCCTGATCCAGTTGCTTCAAGAGCGTCTCTCTCGTCCTGGGAGAAATTTCACCCCCGACAATCAGGTTCAGGAAGCGGTCCATGATGCCCGCTTTGTCGACAGCCTGCGCATTTGCGGCATCACCGGCGAAGCGTTTGAGATCGACTCGTGTGCCGGGAATGCGATTGCTGGCGAGGGTCAAACCAAAATTCAACCGCTCCAGCAGTCCGCCGGTATTAACCCAGCTTTCCGCCGTGTCTGAATAACCGTTTGGCGTTTGGTAGAGATAGAGCGGTTCGCCCATCCTGGCGATCCATTGATGCAGTTGCGGGCCGCCATTGGTTTCAGCGCCAAGGGTCCGAATCGCGCTAATTGCCAGCTCAAATGGCCGCTTAACTTTTGCGCGGTACGCTTCCGGTGAGTTGAACTCTGGCGAAAAGAAAATGGCCTTCAGTGTTTCACGAATATCACCACCACTGGCGGTAAACTGGGCGGCTATGCGATCAACGAGTGTGGACGGAGGGGTATCCTGCACGAAGTAGCGCGCTAGTTTTGTCGCTATAAATTTCGCTGTTGATGGATGGCGGGCGAGAATGTCGAGCACCAGAAGACCATCCTTCATTCCGCCTCCGGCGGGAATCTTCTGGCCCAGTACTATTTTTTCGCCTTCGTCGTGCATGCGGGCATTGAAATAGAACTTGCCCGCATTCTCGCGCGCTCCCGCTCCCATGAGGGCCATCGCCGCGGCGCCGCCCCCGCGTGGCGCAAAGATGGTCCAACCTGTGAAGCAACGCGCCACTTCCTGCACATCCTTTTGAGTGTAACCACCCTCGACGCCAAGAGTGTGCAGTTCCATCAGCTCGCGCGCGTAGTTTTCATTAATACCCCGCGGCTGCCTGGGTGACTGAGCCGGTGCCTGCGCGCCCGGTGCACGCGTGCGATTTGGCCGGTTGGGTCTGACCCTTGCGTTCGGACTGGCACTCTGAAAATTGTCGAGATAGAAGAGCATCGCGGGACTCTGCGCGGTGGCCAGCAGCAGATCATGAAACTTGCCCATTGTATTCGGGCGAATCGTGTCGCGATCATAGGATGTCAGCAGCCAGCGATCGGCGCCCTTGCCGGCAAATACGTTGAAGTGGTTGGTCCAGAAATCGACCAAGACCTCCTGCAGCTGGCGCTCGCTGTAAACGGCTCGCAAGATGCGCGACGCCTGCAGCTCAGCCGTAATCCGTTGCGGCCGTTGCAATCCGTTCTCCAGGTAGTAGTCGCGAATGAGGCGACGATACTCTTCATTGTTCTTGCCGGCGGCCCCGGGGCTGCTATTAGGCTCATTGCCTTTATTGACCATCGCGTCCGGTGTCATCGATTCGCCAGCAGTCGGCCGCACCGGAGTCTGCGATGCAGAAGCCTTGCCCTTGTTTTGCCGTACGGCAGCCAGTTCATCCGGTAGATCGCCACGCCGTTGAAGCTGTCGGATCAGTTTACCGGGCTGAGGATATTTCTCATATAACTGTGCTGTGCTCATCGACAACGTAGGAAGGTCCTTCACTTTTGTCTCTGCGAGCGAGTCGGATACTGCCCCCGGATTGAGTTGCTGCTCAACGTAGCGCTCAAGCCCCATCGCTTTCACGCGCTCCACGTCTCCCGGGCGCGCACCGAAGCCCAAGCGGTTTAGCACATGAAGAATGCGCTGCTCACCGCTGAGGCGACTCGCCTGCTCCTTCTTTTTCTGCTGCGCTCCAACATCGATCGAAAGCGTCGTCGCAAGTACCGCGGCTATGGACACCAGGGCCAACCCGCGTCGAGTGATCTGGACTGTGGAAGTGAAGCTTTGTCTGAAGACTCTCATATGGCACCCCTTAATCATTTCTGAGGAGACCGCAGTTTTCCCTAAACTAAGGATAATTCCGTGGCATCACCTTAGACGCGCGGGGAAGGTGGACGGCTGAACAAACTGACTTGCTTTACCAGGATGTATGTTAAAGGCGTGGCTGGGTTGGCCCCTCCGGGCGGCCAGCGGGCGCGGTTCTAACAAGAGGACGGGGGAAACTTACCGGGCTTCGGTTACCTTGCTTGTCAATCGAACGTACACCGAAAAAAGCGTTGTCTTTGGATAGCCCTTTCATCGTGTAGCTCGTCACTTTGCCTACCCAGCGGGAGTTTGTCCAGACGGCCGCGGTGGTGTCACGCCACACAACTTCATAGCCCGCGAGATCCGGTTCCGCGTTCGCATCCCATTTCAACTCTGTATCGTTGGACAAGCGGCCAGTCAGGATAGTGATGTTCCTGGGTCTCGCCGGGGCGAGCGCCAGCATTGCCAGATTGGCAGCATTCACCCGCGCGACGTTGGCAACGTAGGTATAGTCAACAAACTCGGGCAGGTCACCAAACTTGATTCCATTCTCAGTGCGTACGTTTTGATGTTGATGACGGTAATCCTCGTTTGGCTCCGTGAAGCGCACCGCAGCAAAGCCTCGCTCGAGAAAAGGAATGTGATCGCCGCCACGCCCGTAGCGGTCGCGGCGATACACCATCATCACCTTCATGTGACGTACGTAACGTTCACCAATCTCTTTAATGAACCGCGCTAACTGCCGCGAAGCCGAGTCGTTCTCTCCTCCGACGCTGCGACGAACACTCGCTTCTTCCGGCGTCTCACTGGACGGTACCCCTTCCGCAAAGACGCGCACCGTGCGACGGTCACGCACGCCGTTTCCTCCCAAGGTATTTCCGACGATGTCGTTAGTAAACATCGCTTCAAGGTTTGTGCCCTTCTGCTTTGCTTGCTCTGCAAAGTAAGTCGAACCCAGAAGACTCTGCTCTTCTCCGGCAACTGCCATAAATACAACGGTCGCATCAAACTTGTAACTTCCCATCACCCGGGCCATCTCCAAAACTACCGCCGTGCCAGAAGCGTCGTCATTCGCTCCGGGGGCGTCGCATTTCCCATCAGTCGGGCTACCGCACATCGAATCGTAATGCCCGCTCACAACGTAAATCCGATTCTCGGATTCCGGCAGGGTACCTCTTAAGGTGGCGACCACATTTGTGATCACTATCGGCGTGGGAATGCGCGCAGTCTTTTTTTGCTCGTAAGCTTGCTTCTCGACGGTCATACGCCCGCCCGAGTTTTCCGCTGCTTTCAGGAACTCGCCATAAAGCCAATCGCGAGCGGCGCCGATTCCGCGATTAGGATCGTCTTGGTTCGAGAGCGTGTTGCGCGTGCCAAATGAAACCAGCTTGCGAATCACGCGCTCGATGTTACCTGCGTCGATCTCCTGAACAATCCGCACGATGTCTTGATTACGGGTGACCCGCACATTCAACTCGGCCACGCTTCCAAGTCTCGCCTGCTTCGTCTTCTGGGCGGCCACCTGCAACCCAGGCAAAAAGACACTCAATACCAGGCAACACGAAAGGGCTCGCCTTGGAGGACAAGAGTATTGGCCAGGTATGTACATCGGCTCAGGTTTTCCTCGGAATGTTCTTACTGCGGGCCACGCTCAGATGGTTCACGATATACCGGAGAGAAAGTACGAGTTGTATGCTCAGTAACACTCGGAACGGACTCAAAACGAGGTGGCAGTTGTTGCGGCGCAGCCCTTTCAAAAGCTGGCTTGATGTTCTGCTGAGGCGTTGAGGTTTGTTGTTGAACTCCTACCATTTTCGACCAGAAGCGGATTAGCATGGCCGAACATCCAAACAGAGTCGCCATGCCAAAGAGAAGCATCCAGGTGAGCGCAGCTGGGTGAACGTGCATCTCAGCCAGTCGCGCGATTGCGCTAAAGATGATCCCCAATCCTCCAGTGATGGTCAAACCTATGACAATTGTGGGAACGGTTAGGCTGACCGGCTCGCTCGCCACGACTGGCAGGCTACTCGGTAGCAACGCCAGGTTCGCGCCACATCGATTACAATACTTCAACTCAACGGTGATCTCATTGCCACAGGTGGGACAATACATAATGCCTCCGATCAAAGCGCGACGCTTCCGGAAAAGGAGTTTCGCCAGTCATCGAAACTTGCTGCTAATGTACCACCACGAAATCAGGATAGGAATTGAGCAGGGGGGACGGAACTCAGCGAATCCGGTAGGCTCGACCTTTCCAGACTACAACTACTTCACCAGGTAGTTGTGCCGCGATGGAGCGAATGCCGGGCTCGTCAGCGACTAGAGCGCGAAATTGTTCCGAGCCCCGCGCGAGGGTGGTTGTCGCCGTAGATGATTGGTAAGCTGTATCGATCCAAACGCCTCCTTGCCGCCGAAAACGTCTGCCGGAAACAGTGCGAGTGTCCGCTTCGTCGTCGTTTGTCTTCGCTCCCGCGCCACTTGCACGTTTTGCCTCAAGCTTGCGCAGCCTTTCCTGGCTCTGACCAACCTGAGCACCGGTTCCGGACTGGGGGCGAGCAACCTGATACTGGTTGTCATCCGTTCGCGCGCGAGCTCCTTCTTGCTCTCGCGCTGGTTCGTCTTTTTTGTCAGCTTCTTCCTTTTGACGGGCGGCAACCTCGGTTCGGGCCTCGGTATGTGTTGTCTGGGGTTTCGGAGGTGGAGGCGCCGTTGGCTCAGGAGCGTATGACGGTTGAGCTACAGCTCCTGCAGCTTTTCCAGCGGAGGCGTCTCTATCAGAAGTGACAGTCACAGAATCCGCTATCTTTGAAGTGTCATTTTTTTCAACCGTCTTCGCCTTAGTCTCTGTACCTTTGCCGGCCCTTGTCTGGGATACAGAGGACCGCCGTTCTTCAATGGCGGCAGCAGAGTTTTCGGGTTCCGTGCTTGCGCCAGGTTGGTTTGTTTCAAGTGTAGCCTCGGGGGAGGTCGACGACTGATTCTGGGCCACGAACTCAGCTTGGCGTTGCTGTCTAAGAGCAACCAGGCCAACCCCGATAAATGCCAGGAGCGCGAGTGCAGGCACCGCATAACGAAAGAGAGCCGGAGAAAACAGGGCGACGAACTTTTGCCAGAGACCTGCTGAAGTTTTTTGCGAGGCCGACCGTTCACTTACGTTGACACCAGATGCTGCCGTTAATTCTGAAACAATCTTGCGGCAGCTCCCACACTCGGACAAGTGCGAGATGTAGCGCGCGCGCGCCGCGGCAGGCAGGGCTTGTGCGGCAAAAGAGTTCAACTCATCAGCGTCCAGGTGCATTGCCGAGCGGTCTTCAGGTGGAACGGAACGGGCGCCTTCGCGCCGTGCCAGGCCGCGTAACAGAAGATCGATTTCATTGTTTTCAGTCTGCTTCATTCGATGCCTTTATAACGGCCATCCTTAGAACGCAATTCCCGCGAATAGCTTGCAGGCAGGGCGCTTTAAATGGCAAATCGTACGGAAGTCACTTTCGGGTCTTTGCTTTAGACTCGCTAACGGTTCCGCTCGCAGCCAGCAGCGGCTCAAGATCGGCCTCCAGATGTAACGCTACCTGAGCAAAAGCGCCTTCTGTTTCCAACTTCGTCCAACCTAAATCAGTCAAAATACTTTCCACCCGCTCTCGTAAATCCCCATGAATTCTCGTCAAGCGCCGGCTCGCTGTTGCCTCATGCACTCCCAGGACGCTCCCAGCTTCTCGCAAACGAAGACCGTCAAAGTAGTAGAGCTTCACCAATAGTCGATCTTCGTCGGAGAGTTCCTTTATAGAACGCGCGAGCGCCCTGTGCATCTCGGCTCCCGCTAACTTATCTGAAATTGCTTCTTCTGGATTGAGCGCCGCGGTGGCCAAAAACAATTCCTTGCCATCCTCACCCCCTCGCGCCGGACGGTCGAAGTCCGCGTCGTCTTCTGTTTGCACCGTGCGCGACTGCTTCCGATGCTGATCAATGGCAAGCTGCGCCACCACGGCCCGCAGCCATCCTGCCAACGAGCCGCGGCCGGAATAATAGGCAAGTTTGCTGGCCGGCTTTCCGTCTGCACGCACCCGCAGGCCATAAAGCTCCGCCCAGATCGATTGTGCCAGATCTTGAGCGCCGTCTTCACTGGAGCTCGCTGACCGGGCCGCTGAGCGTACCGTTGGCGTGAAACGCTCGACGAGATCGCTCCAGGCGCTTTCGTCACTCCGTTCACAAGCCACTATCAGACACAAGTCGTCCGCCTGAAGCTCATCTATGAACTCGGCGATAGACTGGTTCGCGGTGTTCTCGTTATCCTTCAACAGGTACTTATCGACTGACGATTTGATACGAGGCACCAAAGAACCCGAATCCAGCGATCGAGATTCGGTAGCGCGCGCGAGCAGCCGTTTTGCGCCCGCCACTAAGAGATTCTGGATTTGCTCGCTTCTCTCGCTCACCGGGGGATACTTACCAAGTTTCCAACGTGACTTTATGCTAACACCACAGGAGGTAGCAGCGGTCCCATGGAATCTTTTGATGACTTATTAATCACGAGGTTGCCGGGGAGAACCGCCGCAAGGCCCCATGCGGCATTACTTTGACACGTAAAGCCGTCTAAGTTAGATTCGATTGTACAGTCACGAAAGCATATTTCCGAAACCATATTTCCGAAGTCTATTTCTAAGCCACCCGAAAGCGAGCCTGTGAAGATAGTTCCAAATCAGCCCAGTCCATGCTTCGAGTAACCGAGATTTTTCACTCCATCCAGGGTGAGTCCACTCACGCCGGCAGGCCTTGCGCATTTGTGCGTCTTACCGGGTGTCCGATGCGATGCGTCTGGTGTGATAGCGAGTATACATTCACCGGCGGGGACCATCTTTCAATCGATGAAGTATTAGCGCAAGTGCGCGCGATTGGGTGCAACCTGGTCGAAGTCACAGGAGGCGAGCCATTAGCGCAGCCACCAGCGTTTACGTTCATGAATAGGCTGTGTGAAGAAGGGTATGAAGTTCTGTTGGAAACAGGAGGCTATGTTTCGACCGAGACTGTCGATCCGCGGGTCAAAATTATCCTCGATGTGAAGTGTCCCGGTTCAGGCGAGGATGCTCGCAACCACTGGTCCAACCTCGATGTCTTGCGCGCAGACAAGGATGAAGTCAAATTTGTGATAGCCAATCGCAGCGACTGGGATTTTGCCCGCGTCATCATCAAGAGCTTCGATTTGGAAAAGCGCGCCAAGGCGGTCTTGATATCTCCTATTTGGAACGGCTTGGACTTGCAGGAGGTTGCGGGTTGGATAACGAGCAGCGGGCTCAACGTGCGGATGCAATTACAAATGCACAAGTACATCTGGGGGCCCGATGCACGAGGTGTTTAATGGGCGGTCATGACGACGAAGAAGCCGGTCGCTACCGTTCGCGGTTCTGACACGAGGCGCGAGGTGTTTGATGGGGGGTCATGGCGACGAGTCGTACGAACCCTCTGACTCCGAACCAAGGGATTCGGAATCAGGACTTGCTGTTTGCCTTGTCTCAGGTGGCATGGATTCCTGCGTTACCGCCGCCATTGCCCGTGAGGAGAACTATGAACTTGCGTTGCTGCATATCTCCTATGGCCAGCGCACCGAAGTGCGGGAGCGGCGAGCTTTCGACGAGATCGCCGATTATTATCACACAAAACTTCGGCTGACTGTTTCGATTGAGCATTTGAGGAGGATTGGTGGTTCGTCGCTCACCGATCGCGAGATTCCGGTAACCAGTGCGAACCCTGGAGCTCCAGGAATACCGTCAAGCTACGTTCCTTTTCGCAATGCACATCTCCTCTCGATCGCCACAAGTTGGGCTGAAGTAATTCAGGCTCGTCGCGTTTATATTGGCGCGATCGCCGAGGATTCTTCGGGCTATCCGGATTGCCGCCCGGAGTTTTACGCCGCATTTCAACAGGCGATTGACCTCGGAACGAAACCTCAAACCGCTCTCGAGATTAGGACCCCAATAATCGCCATGAAGAAGCGTGAAATCGTACTCCGGGGGCTTTCGCTCGGAGCGCCTCTTGATCTTACCTGGTCGTGTTATCAGGAATCAGATCAAGCGTGCGGGGCGTGCGATTCCTGTGCTCTCCGATTACGGGCATTTCGCGAGGCCGGGATCGCTGATCCGATTCCATATAAGCTTGACAGCAAGCGGTTTGCTTATTAACGTATGGGCTTCTCGGTCCTTAACTACAACTGATCTCAGCGTCAAAGCATCTTACGGGTCTCTCCCGTAATAAAATCGAGTGATACGACGCTGCGTTTGGAGGAATCTCATGCTTCGTAAATTTTTCTTAGCAATCTTTGCCGTTGTAGCAGTAGTCACGACGACCTTCACCGCGTCTGCCCAGACAGCAGAACTTCGCGGACGGGTGACTATCAATCAGGCGGATGGTAGCAAGGCACCCGCGAGTGACGTGGCTATCGACGTTTACCGCACCGACATCTCGGGCAAATACAATACAAAAACTAACAAGAAGGGTGAGTTCGTATTCGCAGGGCTGCCGTTGGTAGGCATCTACACCGTTGCTGCCAGTCATCCTGCAGCCAGCCCGAACTGGGTACCTAACGTCAAAGCCGGCAGAGGTACCGACTACGAAATCACTCTATCGCCCGGGGATGGCAAGCGTCTGACGCTGGAAGAAATCAAAGCGGCAGAGAGTCAGAACACCGGCCGCGGAGCGTCCTCGGGCGCGCCAAGCGCGCCAAAAGGTGAAAGCGCAGCCGATAAGGCAAAACGGGAAGAAATAATTCGCAAAAACGCTGAGATTGAGCTCAAGAACAAAAAGATCGAAGAATCAAACGTAATTGTCGCCCGAACGTTCACAGCGGGGAACGCCGCACTGGAAGCAAAGAACTACGACGAAGCAATTAAGCAGTACGATGAAGGAATAGCGGCGGATCCTGGTCAGCCTGCGTTGTTAACGCAAAAGTCTGCGGCCCTGAAAGGACGCGGGGTCGATCGTTACAACGCAGCTATCTCCTCTAAGGACGAAGCGGCTAAGGCGCCTGGAATTGAGGCAGCAAAGAGCGACTTTCGCGCTTCGGCGGAGGCTATTAAGCAAGCCCTCGACGCACTCAACGCGCAAACACCACCCACAGATCCCCAGGAACTGACTCGGTTCAACGCAAACAAGATCGCCGCGCTGAGCACGAGGGCTGAATCCATGCGTTTGTTTGTGACTAAAGTTGATCAGACCCAGGTTGACGCCGGGCAGAAAGCGTATGAAGAGTATCTGGCGATGGAGCCAGACCCGGCAAGGAAATTAGTGGCTCAGAGAGGACTAGCGCAAATGCTCTTCGATGCAAACTCCTTCGACAAAGCGCTGGCCGAATATCAAAAGGTTCTGGCTACCAACCCTGAAGATACCGACGCGCTGGTCAAATCCGGCATGCTTTTGTTCAACATTGGGGCGGTTAACAACGACAAGACAAAATATCAGGAGGCTGCCAATTTCCTCCAAAAATTTGTTGATAAGGCCCCGGACACTGACCGGCTCAAGGATGATGCGAAAGCCATTCTAGAGGAGCTCAAGAATCAGCAAAACGTGAAGGCTGAGAAGACCACCGCCACACCGGCGCGCCGCCGCCCCTAGGTACCGGCATACCGGCAATCAAGGAGCCGCACCCAGTGCTAGACTGTGTGCGGCTTCACTTTTTCTGCTGCCGATTTGGACCCGCCCCTACCCGACTTCAAAGATTGTTCGTGCAAAGTGTCCTCTTGCCCAAATGTTTAGACTAAGCCCTCTTTGGTCGCGGGCGAAACGCCATAAGCTCCTCCGATTGCCTCGTTTTTTGCCTCATTTCCGACAAAACGAGGCATTGACAGGGCGCGCGTTCAACATGTACTATGCTCACGCAACGGTGTTGAGCGCTCTGCTTTACACCTGTTTTTGTTCCAGAACCAATCTCAGTAATCCCACCCACCGCAGTGGATCGTATTTTAGCCGTCTGAACGTCAGGAAGAAATGTCAGCCAAATTAGGTGAAATTCTCGTCCGTGAGAACCTTATTAGTGCTCAGCACTTGCGCGAAGCACTAGATTATCAGCGCGAACACGGAGGCCGACTAGGTTATAACCTGGTCAAACTGGGATTGGTGACGGACGATATGATTACCGCCGTGCTCTCACGGCAGTATGGCATTCCCTCCGTTAACCTCGACCTTTTCCAGATAGCCGAATCGGTTCTCCGCCTCATTCCCCAGGAAGTCGCTCAAAAATACTCGGTGATCCCTTTATCCCGGGTTGGCGCCACCCTCACCCTCGCCATGGTTGATCCGACCAATGTCTTTGCGATGGACGACATAAAGTTCATGACCGGCCTCAATGTTGAGCCCGTCGTCGTCGCCGAGGTGGGCATTCAACTGGCGATCGCCAAGTATTACGGGACCTCCAGGGAGATCGAGCTGGCCCCAATTTCCGTGGATGAGCCCGCCTACGAAAAGAACAACGGAAAGGGCTCAAACGGCGGCGGCGCAATTACTCACGCGGACTTGGTGTCGCTAGACAGCATCGACTTCGATCACGGAGGCGCCGAAGACGTCGAGGTCGTCGAAGACAACCAAGAGATCGATCTATCCACGCTTTCACGGATGAGCGAGGACGCACCGGTAGTACGACTGGTCAACGTGTTGCTAGTGGATGCGCTCAGACGTGGCGCGTCGGATATTCACATTGAGCCTTATGAAAAGGAGCTTCGCATTCGCTTCCGTATCGATGGCGTGCTCTATGACGTGATGCATCCCCCCCTGAAATTACGCGACGCACTAATCTCGCGCGTGAAGATCATGTCAAAGCTCGACATTTCTGAAAAGAGGTTGCCGCAGGATGGACGCATTAAGATCAAAGTAAGGGTCGACGCTCGATCGCGTGAGCTCGACTTTCGCGTATCCACGCTGCCTACGCTCTTCGGCGAGAAAGTCGTGCTCCGCTTGCTGGACAAGGAAAACCTGATGCTTGACATGACCAAGCTCGGTTTCGAGGCTGAGTCGCTCGTTAAGTTCCAGCGAAACATTACGAAGCCCTATGGAATGGTTTTGGTAACCGGCCCAACCGGGAGCGGTAAGACCAACACTCTCTATTCTGCGCTGCAGTCGTTAAATACGGTCCAAACCAACATTATGACGGCTGAGGATCCGGTTGAGTTCAACCTCATGGGTGTCAATCAGGTCCAGATGAAAGAGCAGATCGGTTTAAACTTTGCCGCAGCGTTGAGAGCCTTCCTTCGGCAGGATCCCAACATTGTCCTGGTTGGTGAAATCCGCGATTTCGAAACAGCGGAAATCGCGATCAAGGCCGCATTGACTGGTCACTTGGTTCTCTCCACTCTTCACACCAACGACGCTCCCTCAACCATCTCCCGCCTGATGAACATGGGTATCGAACCGTTTCTCGTAGCCACTAGCGTCAATTTAATTCAGGCCCAGCGTCTGATTCGACGGGTCTGCAAGGACTGCAAGAGCGAGCACAACATACCTCCCGAGGCACTCCTGGAAGTCGGTTTCTCGGCCGACGACGCGAAGAAGCTCAAGACGTATAAGGGCAAGGGTTGCTCGACGTGCAACAACACGGGGTACAAGGGACGAATCGGACTTTACGAAGTGATGGAAGTCAACGATGAGATTCGCGAATTGATCTTAATCGGCGCGTCGGCTCTCGAATTGAGAAAGAAGGCAATCGAGGACGGAATGATTACCCTACGTGAATCCGGACTGCAAAAGATTCGCGATGGACTGACCACCCTCGAAGAAGTTGTTCGCGAAACGGTGGCTTAGCAAAGGATAAATACGATGTTGCGTGCAATTACCCTTTCACTATTAATGCTGGTTACGGTCCTATCAATGCTTCCGTTTGATCAATCGACAGCACACGGAATTCGGCAAGGTTCAGTTTCTCAAGACCGGAACAGAAACCACCATCGGCGCCATTCTCGTGCCTGGTGGCGTCGCTATCGCGCTCGCTTAAGAAAAAGGCGTGCCGCAGCAATGGCTCACCGCAGATCTCTTCTTGCGCCAAAGTTCCCACAGCCTACAGTTTTTGGTGCCCCGTCCACAACACTGACGACAAACTTGCCAATCGGTTGGAACGGCGAAACCAAGCGAAACGGTACCGAGATGACTTTCCGCACCGGCACGGTGAGTGGAAGTGTTCCTGGCGAGGCTTCGCTTGCCGTGGTGGCGCAAAGCAGGCCAACTCCCGGCTACCTGACCCAGCGTGAAGAACGAAGAATGCTTGCCGGGACTGCCGTGGCAGATCTCAGGCGCATAGTGATCGACAAGATGATTACCGCCGGTGGTTGGGTAGTCAACGATTACCAGCGAGACATGGCTGGCTACCAGGTCTTCGTTGTTACCGCGCAAACCCCAGGCGATGCTCGCTCGCCCGAAAAATCCTGGAATTTCTACTTCACTGAGCTCAATGGGCGAATCTACAGCCTGACCACCAACACACCGCGGCAGTTTTCCGACCGCATGGCTGCCGACGCCGAAAAGTTTATCGGATCTCTACATGCCCCGAATCCAGGGTCCCAGGCTTTTCAGCGATAGACCAGTCCAGTTTTTCAAGAACCTTTTAACCCTACTACCCCTTGGGAGAAGACTCGATGCCACTGAATGAGAGCGTTCCGCAAATCTCTCTATCCGAACTACTGAGAAAGCTGTCCGAGCTTCGCGGCTCTGACCTCCACGTCACGACAGGGGCGGCCCCCCAGGTGCGTGTCGATGGCCATCTAAGTCCGCTCGAGGGTTACCGAACGCTCACCTCCGCGGACACTAAACAACTGGCTTATTCAGTCCTGACTGACGCTCAAAAACACCGGTTTGAAGAGAACCTGGAACTCGACTTTTCTTTTGGCGTCAAAGGCCTCGCTCGCTTTCGCGCCAACCTCTTCAACCAGCGAGGCGCCGTCGGAGCTGTATTTCGTGCGATCCCGTACGAGATCAAGCCCTTTGAAGAACTGGGGCTGCCCGCGGTCGTCAAACAGATGTGCGATAAGCCGCGCGGATTAATTCTGGTTACCGGCCCGACAGGGTCAGGCAAATCGACCACTCTGGCCTCGATGGTGGACAAGGTAAACAGAGATCGCCACGAACACATCCTGACCATCGAAGACCCGATCGAATTCCTACACAATCACAAGAGCTGCATTGTAAATCAAAGAGAAGTCAACGCTGATACTCACGGGTTTGCGGAGGCGTTGCGGACTGCGCTGCGGCAGGACCCCGACGTGGTACTCGTCGGCGAAATGCGCGACCTGGAGACAATTGAATCGGCGTTGCGCATTGCCGAAACGGGCCACCTTACTTTCGCTACCTTGCACACCAACTCGGCCGCTTCAACCATCAACCGTATCATCGACGTGTTCCCCTCCGGCCAACAGGCCCAAATCCGAGCACAACTTTCCCTCGTACTCGAAGGGATCCTGTGTCAGGCACTGCTCCCGCGGGCTGAAGGAAAAGGACGTGCAATGGCCCTGGAGGTCCTCGTCCCCAACGCTGCTATCAGAAACCTAATCCGCGAAGACAAGGTTCACCAGATTTATTCGATGATGCAGACGGGTCAAGACAAGTACGGGATGCAGACCTTCAATCAGGCTCTGGCCACTCTCTATCACAAGAGAATCATTAGCTCCGAAACCGCGTTGCAGCGTTCATCAAATGTCGATGAGTTGAAGGAACTAATGGAGCGCGGCGCAGGGTTGAATACCGGCACGGGCAATGGCAACCACCCCAGCCCTTATGCCCAGGGTCGACCGGTCGGCGTCCGCCCCACCATCACCAGCAGATAGATTTAGACTTCCTAACACGGAGCTTTAGATATGCCCACTTACGTTTTTAAAGGCCGCAACCGACTTAATGAAACAGTTGCCGGCGAACGCGTTGCCGACAATCGCGACTCCTTGCGACAGATTCTTCGCAAGGAACAGGTCACCTTAACCTCCGTTAAGGAAAAGGGACGCGAGATCGGCATCCCCAAACTGGGCGGCCGTAAGAAGGTCAAGTCCAAGTCGCTGTCGATCTTCACTCGTCAGTTCTCGGTGATGATTGATGCTGGTCTGCCCCTGGTCCAATGTCTTGAGATTCTCGGCCAGCAGCAGGAAAACAAATACTTCCAGCAGACCCTGCTGCAAGTGCGCCAGGACGTTGAGGAGGGTTCAACTCTTGCAGGCGCGATGGCCCGGCATCCGAAGGTCTTCGACCAACTCTATACGAACATGGTGGAAGCCGGAGAAGCGGGCGGTATTCTCGATTTGATCCTGCAGCGCCTTTCAACTTTCATTGAAAAGATCGTCAAACTGAAGCGCGATGTAATTTCCGCAATGATCTATCCGGCCGCGGTTGTAGGAATGGCAATCGCAGCGATCGCCGTTATCATGGTCGTCGTGATCCCGCAATTCCAACAAATATTTCTTGGTCTGCTTGGTCCCGGCGAGCAATTGCCCCTGCCCACACGAATCGTGGTGGGTATAAGCGACTTCCTGGCAGGATGGGGCGGCCTGGTGATCCTGATTGCGGTCATCGGCACCGTTGTGGCAATTAAGTTCTACTATAAAACCCCGGGGGGCCACAAAAACATTGATCGAGTTCTGCTGAGGATTCCGGTCCTGGGAGACATACTGCGCAAGGTGTCAGTCGCCAGATTCTCGCGCACCCTGTCAACTCTGCTCTCTTCGGGTGTGCCAATTCTGCAATCACTCGACATCACGGCCAAAACTTCGGGTAACGTAATCATCGAAGAAGCGATCCTGAAAGTTCGCACTGGAGTCGAGCGCGGCGAAAGCTTCGTCGAACCGTTAAAAGCAACCGCTGTCTTCCCGCACATGGTGGCGCAGATGATAGGTATCGGCGAACAGACTGGTGCACTTGACGCAATGCTTGGGAAGATCGCCGATTTCTACGAGCAGGAAGTTGATGCGGCAATCGCCAACCTGCTGACGCTTATGGAACCGCTCTTAATCGGTTTTCTGGGCGTAACCATTGGTTCAATCGTCATCGCAATGTACATGCCTCTGTTCACACTGATCGGTAAAATGTCGCAGGGAAATTGATCTCCTTAGCGGATTGTACTCTCCGTGTCGGGACTCTTGATTGATCAATCGGGAGAGGAGCCTTTGGGACAAGCGTAGTTTTCGACGCCTGTAAGCTGATGCATATTTCGGCTTGCAAGCGTTTTTGTGTTTGCCAACCTGCCTACAGAACCGCGAGTGGTAGAAGCTGTGTGAAACCTCGACTCATACGCTGAAAGCGTTCGCTAATGTTGGCTGGAGAGAAAGGCCGCCGAATAGAGTGCACCGTGCGCTGGAACGAGACCGCGATTGGTTTCTATCGGAATCTGGGAGCGATTCCCATGGAAGCAGGGGGCCGTCTACCGATTGTTTCGAGCGCCGCTCGATCAATGGCAGCAGAAGGCAGCACTGAGCGGTAGCGACGACACTCAACTAACAAATTGATTGTTTCGCTACCACAATCACCCATGCAAACACTGCCAGCAAAGAGATTCTATCCAACCTGATCTGGAGTGCCGATTTAGATTCATCCTGCAGAGCGACTAGCAGACACGGCGGCTCCTCCCCTTGATTCTAATTGTCAGAGTATCCGTAGGGACAATGCCGGCAGCCTCGTTCGCAACAGTACCCCCGCCTGATAAGAAGCGCAGCCGTAAAAACCATTAAACCATTCTCGAGGAAATAGTCGAGGCCTTCTTGTAAGACTGTGTTTTGATTTTCTGAGGCGTCCGTTTCGTGTGCGGGCTCGTGATTGCCGTCCTTGTGTTTTGCTTCCGACATCGGGTCTTTCTTAGCCAAGCAAAACGCCACTGGTCAAGACTCAGCGATCCCCCCAAGGGACGGCTCAAGCTCCACCAATTTGCATGTCACGAAGGTCTATACACCTTCCTGACGTTAGTGTCATAATTTCATCTCTTTCACCTGCCTGTTGCTGAGGGACGAACGGAAATCAAGAACGATCCACGAAATACCACGAAGGATCACTAACAAACTTTTTCGTGTCCGTTCGTGTGATTTCGTGAATCGTTTGTACCACCACCAACCAAAGTCTCAAATCAGGACGCCACCTTTCCTGACCTACAAATTACAGTAGGCCGCGCTCTGTGATAGGCTTGAATTTGTATGGCAGCGTCGGCAGAGAGACTCGAACGAAGCTCCTCGCTCGGGCGAAAGCTCTGGGGACTGATTCTTGGCAGACTCGGAGCCGTACTGATCCTGCTGCTCATCGGCACGATCTGGAGTCCAATCAGCACTGATCCAAAATCCTCAACCCCGACACTTTCAGTACTCCTGGTTGTTCTTTTCCTCACACTCGTCTATTCACTGGCCCACCGCTTTACGAAGACCCTGCTGTTTCAGGCTCGACTCCAGTTTGCCGTTGACATCTTACTGGTCACCTGGCTCGCCTGGACTTCAGATGTTATTCACTCGCCATACACCGCACTTTACATCGTCATCATTTCTACTTCCAGTTTATTTCTGGGGCCGCGCGGCGTGGTAATCACCTCGTTCGGCTGTGCCGTCGCATTCACCGGCTGCGCGCTGGCGGTATTGACCGGTCTAGCGGGTCACCCAACGCGGTACCTACTAGAGGGCTCGCTATCGCGAACTGTCCAATCCGTCGGCCTCTTCAATATAGCCTTCTTCGTGGTTGGCTTGCTCTCCGCGCGCCTGGCGGAACAACAATCCGGCTCCGACGTACGCTTAAGGGCTGCCACCCAGTCTCTCGCGAATCTTCGCGCCCTCCACGAAAGGATCGTCGAGTCGATCAGGTCGGGCGTAGTCACCACGGACCTCGAGGGTCGCATTTTCACATTCAATGCCGCGGCTGAGGAGATCACGGGTTACGACGAAAAAGATGTTCGCGGCCATGGGGCATCGGTTTTCTTTGGTGAGATGACCGATCACATTACTAGTTCAATCCACGCCTCGGACGTGCGTGCTAGCAGTCCTCGCTATGAAGCTGATTGCCTGACGGCCGAAGGAATGCGGCTCCGACTCGGTTTCAGTATTTCACCGTTGTCTGCGGAGACCGGCGAGACGACCGGACTGGTCATCACTTTTCAAGACCTCACCCATATTCGCGCCCTTGAGGAAACATCGAGGCGGCAGGATCAACTGGCCGCGCTCGGACGCATGGCCGCGTCAATCGCCCACGAAATCAGAAACCCGCTGGCGGCTATGCGCGGATCCATTCAAATGCTTCGCCACGAGATGCAGGACGAATCCTCGCAGACGGATTTGATGGAAATCATTCTTCGTGAATCGGATCGATTGAATAGAATCATTACCGACTTTCTAAACTACGCGCGGCCGCGTTCAGCCAGTCATGCCAGCGTTGATATTGGCGAGCTCTTACATCAAACCTTCACTCTGCTGCGGTTCAGTCCGGAGGTAAACGAACGCCAGTCGGTGGAGGAGGAAGTGATTGATGGCCCCCTGATCGCTGATGCCGATGCCGAGCAAATGCAGCAGGTCTTCTGGAACCTGGCCCGTAACGCATTGCAGTCCATGCCCGAGGGCGGGGTCCTTCGCGCGCAAGTGTCCCGGAACTCCAAAAACAGGCTACGCATCATGTTTACCGATACCGGTCGGGGAATGTCGCCGGCACAGGTTGAGCATCTGTTTGAGCCTTTCTCTTCTACTACCGGGGGCACGGGATTAGGGCTCTCAATTGTTTATCAAATCATTCGCGAGCATGGTGGTACAATTAACGTTCGCAGCCGGGAGGGCCAGGGGACGACGATTACTATTGAGTTGCCAAGCGAAAGGGCCGAACGCACGAGGCAGAAGTCAGGAGGGCGGAAACAAACCTCACAAAATTAACATTTAAGGAGGGCCTCACAATGAAAAGAATTTCAGCAACCAGTTTTCGGGACGTTATCGTATGGCAGAAAGCTCACCAGTTCGTACTAGCGGTTTATCGGTATACAAGACGTTTCCCTAAGGAAGAGATCTACCGCTGCACCTCATAGTTCAGGCGCGCTGCGGTTTCAACTCTTGCAAATATCGCCCGCGGGATTTAAAAAACGATCTAAAGTGACAAGGCACGATTTATGAATATTTCGCAAGGTTGCTCGAAGAATGTCGTTACTATCTAGTTCCAGCGGAGGATCTTGGCTATGGCGACAACAGCCATCTGATGTCCCAGCTCGAGGAGATTACTAAACTGCTCGAACCTACAGTAAGGCGATTCCTACCAGCAGATATTAATGAATTAGCGCTGGTAATACTTCTGGCTCCTGACTTCTGATTTATGTCGAACCTACTCATCGTTGATGACGAATTAGGCATGCGTCAGTTTTTGACCCACTTGTTACAACGCGAGGGCCACGCGGTTCGAGTTGCAGAGAGTGGACGGAAAGCTATGGAGTTACTGCGCGAAGAACCAGCAGACTTGATTATTTCGGATGTCCGGATGCCCGACATGTCTGGCATCGAGCTTTTGCGTGCGGCCCGAGAACTATTGCCAGACGTGGAAGTAGTGATGATGACGGCTTTCGCCAATGTGGAGACGGCGCGCGATGCTTTTCTGCTGGGAGCTTACGACTTTGTCCAAAAACCCTTCGACAACGATCTGCTCAAGGAGATCGTTAACCGAGCGCTGGAGAAGGTCTCGCTTGTTAAAGAAAAGGAAGCGCTCCTCGAAGAGAATAAGATTTTAATCCAGAGTCAGCGAAAGCGCGGGCAGCTGGGAAACATCATCGGCAAATCTGCTAGCATGCAGGCGCTTTATCAGATGATTGAAACTGTGGCGCAGGTGCAATCTACGGTGCTGGTCACTGGAGAATCCGGCACCGGAAAAGAGCTCGTGGCCCGGGCCATCCACGATTTGGGACCACGCGCCGAACGGCCTTTCGTTTCCATCAACTGCGGCGCGTTCACTGAAACCTTGTTGGAGTCGGAGCTTTTTGGTTATGTGAAGGGCTCATTCACCGGAGCAAACTCGAATCGTAAGGGACTGTTTGAGGCGGCCAACACCGGCACCATCTTTCTTGATGAAATCGGAGAGATGTCTCCGGCCATGCAGGTCAAACTTCTGCGCGTTCTTCAAGAACGAAAGCTGCGGCCGGTCGGCGCTACCGAAGAGACTAGTGTAGATACTCGCGTTATCGCGGCCACCAATCGCGACCTCGCGAACATGGTTAAGGACGGGACGTTTCGCGAGGATCTATTTTATCGGATCTCGGTGATACCGATCGAGCTGCCGGCGCTGCGCGCACGACTGGAGGACGTCGCCGAGCTGGCAGAGCATTTCGCGAGCAGGTTTGGCTCCCAGTCTGGCCGCACACTCGCCATCAGCGAAAAAGCAATCCGGCTATTGGAAAACTACTCGTGGCCCGGCAACGTGCGCGAGCTCGAACACACTATTGAACGAGCGGTCGCGCTGGAAACAACTGATTCGATCCAAACGGAAAGACTGCCGGAAAAAATTACCAGCTACAATTCGAACCGGGTGGCCAGCTCCTTCGATTTTCCTGATGAGGGTGTCAACCTCACCGCGCATCTGGAGCAACTGGAGAAAACCTATCTTCTCGAAGCTCTACAACGGTCCGGCGGCAATCAAACAAACGCCGCTGAGCTACTTCGACTCTCCGTTCGCTCGCTCCGACATTTGCTGGACAAGCACGGGGTACGCGGCCTGACGGCTCAAATGCGGGACGAACGTCGCAGTTCGGACTCGACTCCCCGCCGTCGTGCGTCAGATCCTGACCCTCGGCGCAGAAATGAGGATGAAGCTGAATTCGCCGCCGGAGCTGGTGAGATTTGAATGCCCACCCAGTTTAAGAGCCCAAGCCAGAGCTCGCCGAGATTGATCCTATCAACCATCGCCTGAGGCGCGGCAGAAGGTAGCCAGGCGCAAACGCCGTAGGCAGTGCAGCGTCTCGATTGGTTTCTAAAATGGTTCCAGCCCCGAAGAGTCTGTCGGAATAACGCCAAAGGCGTTCGCTAATTCCAGCCCAGGGTTGGTTTCAACCCTGGGCCTTTATGATCCCATGGATTACAACGCCGGAGGTGTTGGCGAACAGCGGACCTGTAATCGCCTCGCGAACTCTTTCAGAGTTTATTGCTATCGATGTAACCTTTTTCCCAGGGTAGGAAACCCTGGGCTGCAGTTGGCGAACGCCTTCGGCGTTAATCCGACACACCCTGAAGCGGCGTTCTGCCGCCTTTTCAGGGCTGGTTGTCTAATACCCCAACCATTGACGAAAACCGTCATTTGCCTGCTGCCGCAATTTGTCAGTAAGCCTCACCAGCCCCCGATAACCCTCAGAATTGCTCAGCATTTTGCCCGATTCCGGCACAGCTCTCACTGGCACGGTCCTTGTTAAAGAGTCTCACGACAACTTCGCGCTCTGCGCGGCACAGATCGTTAGTAACAAAGGCCGTTGGCGCGAGAAACATTAACCACTTTCTCTAAGGAGCACGAATAAAGAAATGAATACGAAACGCCAACAGGGCTTCTCACTAATTGAGCTTTTGATCGTCGTCGCGATTATCGGCATCATCGCCGCCATCGCCATCCCCAACCTGATTGCTTCGCGTCGCGCCGCCAACGAAGGCGCAGCGAAGGCCAATATGCGCACGGTAACGTCAGCCCAGGCCACCTACCAGGCCACCGCTGGCTCTGGACAATTCGGCACCGCCGCCGAGCTACAGAGCGCGGGACTCGTCGATACTATTTTGTTCGCCGCAGCTGGTAAGAGTGGCTACTCATTCGCTACCACCCCAACTGCCTCGTCAACCACCGCCGCCGCAACCTACACGTCGACGGCGTCGACTCAATCCCCAAGCGGCGTGACCGCGACCGGTACGCACAATTTCTTCTCCTCCGAGGCCGGCGTGATCTACCAAGGCGCGCCAAGCGCCTCAGCAATGACTCAGGGGAGCACCAGCACCCCGATCGGAAACTAGTCTTAACTTCGAGACTTCATCCTCAAGCACAGCGTGGCACTTCTTGTAGGAGAAGCACGCTGTGCTTGACTGTTTGGAGTATTGAGTTTGCCGAGAAGACGGATGGGTAAGTAACGGAAATTAGTTTGCGCTCAATACAGAACCAGGAAGCCATAGAGGCTTTGTGAAAGTTCCATAAGGCTAAGGCAATTGGCAGGTCAGGAAGCGGACCCTGTCCCCGCTCTTACGCGGATTAGCTCTCAAGCTTGAGGCGGAGAAGAGGCCTCCTTCCTGACGTGAGAGGTGACCAAGCTTGAGAGGTTGATTGCAGTCTGAGTGATTTTCCAGGTTGAGGGCGGGGACAGGGTCCACCTTCCCGACCTGCAAGTTAACGGATCTTGAGCCCTCCTTTCGGGAATGAATCACAAACGAAACCAGGTTTCTACTTGAGTGTTAACAACCGGGTCGCTACCCACTGCACACTCAATACCAATATGCCTTCATTTCATCGCGTGATACGGGAGCCGCTTTGGATCATCGGAGCGATGTGGCCGCTCGTGCTTCTCACAATCCACCTACCCGGCATCCCGAGAGCATTAGTGAATGTCCTGCCCTGGCGCCAGGAATTGGCGTTGGCCGTACTGTTGACTCTGACGCTCGGATCTCTTCTTGTTAAGAGAAGGGGTACTGAACAAGGTACTGGCGCTGCGCGAAATACCCTTCTCCCGCTCACGCTTGCAGGAACGTTTGTCAGTTGGGTTTTCCTTTCAACTGCCTGGGCGACAGATCGTTATCAGGCCCTGCATCTGGGTTTGCAATGGCTCGGCTACCTGACCTTCTTCGGTCTTATGACTTTCGCGGCAGGGGCAAAGCTTATTCGGTCATCCTTCATTACTCTGGCCGTGGTCATCTGGGTGCTGGCTATCGCCTGCGTTATCGAATCCTGGTTTGGAGCTCCCCTCACCGACGGCAGCCTGCGTATGGATGTCAAGCCTCTCTTACGCGGCTCCAGCGCGCTCGGAGAAATCACGGGCGCCGCTTGCATCTTGTTCGCCGCCTTTGCGCTTCATCTTAACCGTGGTCGTGCGGCTTTCATCTGCGGAGCAACCGCGGTAGCGGGATGGCTGGCAACACTCCAGTCGCTTGAGCGCGCGCCCCTAATTGGGGCCTCCGCCGGACTTCTGCTGTTGTTCACAGGCGCCTTCATCAAGCCATCAAAGCGACTGGTTTGGCGTCTGGGATCCCTAACTGCCGCATTTGCGTTAGTACTTCTGTTACAGGCACTGCCATCGCGGTTAACGAATCACGACGTCCCTACCGTCACTCGTTTACAGCAAGATTTAAGCACTGATGCGAATACGAGGGTGCGCTTTCTGTTTTGGGGAGTCGGTCTGGAACTGGTGCGCTCGCACCCGCTCCTTGGTGTCGGCGCCAACAACTACCAGATCAAGTATGGGGAGGGACGGTCACAATTCTCAGCCCGGTACCCGAATAGTCCACTTGTGGCTATGAATGATCATCTGTTGACTCTTTACGCGCATAACGAGTATGTGCAGATGGCCGCTGAACTAGGGATTATTGGATTGATTCTATTCGTTCTGTTTAGCGTTGCTTTAGTGACTAACTTCGTCCAGGCATTGAAAGACAGAGGGCAGATCCTTCCGGTTCTGGGCGCCGGCGGTGCAATGTTGGCCTTTGCGATTAGCTCGGGCGCGAGCGCTTCGTCATTTAGAGCCCTTGGCGGCGGTCTAGTTTTCTTCTTCGCAGCAGCACTCGTCTGTCGCAGTGTCAACAAAGTCAACCGGTCCGCATATGAATCGAAGAAGGTGTGTTTCCACACCAAAACATTGCGGTTTATTGGCCTCAGCTTTTGCGCAGTGATGGCAATCAGCGCAGGCGTGTTTGGCGCTCAAGCGGCCGGGTCAATGTTGCAAAGCGTAGCCGAGCGCAGTGCCGACGCCGCCACGACAGAGCATTATTACCGAGCATCGTTACAAGTATACCCTGCTAACACAGCCGCCCACTTCGGCTATGGCCTGTGGCTATACAGCAAGGGACGCCCCAAGGAGAGCGTACCTTACTTGCTACATGCGGTAGAGCGAGGATTCAACAGCTCGATCAGTTATGCCTACCTCGCCGGAGCACAGGAATCCGCCGGAAACCTGGACGAAGCCGAGCGAACCTTGGCCACTGCGGTGCGAGTTTACCCCGCTTCGGTTTTCTTGTTCGTCCGTCATGCTGCTGTCCTGGCGCGCAACGGCCGGCGCGCGGATTCAGAGATGATATTCTCACGAGCCCTTTCGCTGGACCCTCGCGCTGCCCGCGGTTGGCAGCAATTAGTCGAGAACGATATTGATGCAGCTTACGTCGCCGCTAAGCAGGACGGCAACATCGCGCCGCCCGTCGAACTCCATCCCGAAGCGGCGGTCTTCCAAGTGCTGCAGGAGAATGAGCAACGCTTCCCTGGGGCCCATACTGGCTGGCGCGCACGCATGCGCAAACAGCAATCGAAGTAAAGACGTAGGACAGTCACCCAGGACTTTTATGAAATCATGAGATGAAATTAGCGGACACAAAATCCTAAAACAGCATTTGTCTTAAGGAGTTGGAATGAGGGCGAACAAAACAGTCAAAGACCAAGAGGGCTTCTCTTTAATTGAGCTCCTGATAGTCGTGGCGATTATTGGCATCCTGGCCGCCATCGCCATCCCCAATCTGCTCGCATCTCGCCGGGCAGCAAATGAGAGTTCGGCACTGTCCTCTGTGCGCACAATCCACAGTTGCCAGGCCACCTATCGGGCTACAACTCTGAATGCGGACTACGGAACCCTAGATGATCTGAAAGGTCAATTCTTAACAGATACCGTGCTGGCCTCAGGCACTAAGAGCGGTTACTACTTCGCGGCAAATCCAACCTCGGGAGTGATACCTGCCCAGTTCCACACGACGGCGGTTCCGACAGCCACGTCTGGAGTTAGCCGAACCGGCAGCCGGCGATTCGCCGTTACGGAGGATGGCGTGCTGAGGGGTGACACGACTCTTACTGTTCCTGCAAATCACGCGGCTGTGGAAGCAATGCAAGCCATAGGGCAATAGCAGCCAGCCCACATTGATCGTGCAGTTCCGAAATCCCCAGGATTGGGATAGAGTAGTTCACTGCATCGTAGTCATAAAATAAACAGCGGATCATCGTTGGACACGACTCAAGCAGCCAAGTTCCCAATTAGCTCAGAGACGACCAGGCGCGGCCTGATCTGGCGCACTATTGCAATCGCGCGTAACGCTTTCCGCGAAGCCGTGCGCGATCGTGTGCTCTACAACCTCGTCCTCTTTGTTTTGCTGCTAACTGGAGCCGCAATTTTCATCGGCGAACTCTCAGGTGGCCAGGAACGAAAGATAATCGTAGACCTCGGCCTCAGCGCGATGCTGCTGTTCGGGGTCTTTATCGCGATTTTCGTAGGCGTCGGTCTGGTTTACAAGGAGATTGAGCGACGAACGATCTACACGATTTTTGCGAAACCCGTAACGCGCGGTGAGTTTATTGTTGGAAAATATCTCGGGCTGTGCCTGACCTTACTGGTCAATGTCGTGGTGATGGGCACGGGTGTATCCTTAGCCCTGATCTATGTGAGACGTGGTTGGGATCCACTATCCCTTAGCATTTGGCCGGCGATACTGCTCATCTACTTAGAGCTGATGATTCTGACCGGGGTCGCGCTTCTCTTCTCTTCCTTCTCTTCGCCGGCACTTTCAGCTCTGCTTACATTCTTCATCTTCATCATCGGGCACTTCAGTGCAGACCTAAAAGGCCTGGCCACGTCCATGGGAGGCACCGCTGCTCGCTGGCTATTCGGCGGGCTCTACTACCTGCTGCCTAATCTGGCAAACCTCAGTTATATAACGCCTGCAGCTCACGGACAGGTACCGAACGTCGCGCATGTCGCGGCAGCGGTTCTCTACTCCTTGATTTATGTTGTCGTGATTCTGTCAGTGGCGACGCTGATTTTCAGCCGCCGAAATTTCAAATGACTTACTGGCTGCCCCTAAGTTCTTTTAACAACCACAGAGGACCTACGGTAGTTTGCAGGTCAGGAAGGAGGACCCTGTCCCCGCCTCAAGCTTGAATGCCACTGAGTAACGCCTCAGAGATTGAGATTCGACATTGCGAGACTCCCTTGTCCGTGAGAATGAATTGAGTTGTTCGTCTAAACGATTTTGTTTTCCTCGTAAGAGCGGGGACAGGGTCACCCTTCCTGACCTGCAAATTAGTGTAGGTGCTCTTTGGCTTTTCGCGCAGATTGTACCGCGAGGTGGTATTGACCATGCCTGATTCTTTTCGACTAACGCTGGCACAGTAGTGATGACACCTACCAAGTTTACAAGACACGACGGGGCTCTCTGGGGACGGCAAGCAGAAACGCTATTGCTCACGGTTCTGATTGGACTGGCGAGTGTAGTAGGTCTATCCCGTTGGATTGACGGGCACCGTCCCGGTGTTCATGCGAGTATCCAGGAAGAGGAACTATATCTTAACGCCGCCACGGTGAAGCGCTTGAGTCTTGGCTTCAACGGCCTGGCTGCAGACTGGTACTGGATGCGCTCGCTGCAGTACGTCGGGGGCAAGATTATCAACCTTCCTGAGGACGCGCAGCTGGACCATTTGGGCCGGCTCAATCTAAAGCTGCTGGCCCCGCTTCTCGATGCGGCTACGACACTTGATCCTCAGTTCATGGAACCCTATCAATACGCGGCGGTGGTTCTGCCCGATATCGATGTCCAGGAGGCGATTGGCATCATCAAGAAAGGCATTTCTGCAAATCCATCAGAGTGGCGGCTGTACCACCACCTCGGTTTTATTTACTGGCAGCAGAAGGACTTCAAACAAGCTGGCGACGCATACGAGGAGGGCTCGCACCTCCCCGGGGCACCCCCGTGGATGAAAGCCATGAGGGCCCGCATGGCCAGCGAGGGAGGCAGTCGAAATACGGCTCGTGACGTTTACCGCCGGCTGTACGAAGAAGCTTCGGATAGCCAGATAAAGGACATGGCGCGCAAACGTTTGCTGTCACTGGATTCCATGGATATGCAGGATGCTCTGCGTAAACTGATGGCTGCGTATAGATCCAAAGTGGGACGCTGCCCCGCATCATGGCGAGATATGGAAACTCTCTTGAGCGCTTTCAAAGTACCCGTGGACTCCTCCGGCGCTCCGCTCGATCCGGCAGGAACTCCATACGTGCTCTTGCTGAACAAGTGTGATGTTAACGTCGGCCCAAAATCTGAAGTGCCTTTAAGGTAATCACAACGTGACAGCCGTAGTTGAGATAAACAACTTAACGAAGGATTACGACGTCGGCTTCTGGCGCAAGCGTAAAGTGCGGGCATTGGATGGGCTAACGTTGGCAGTCAATCAGGGTGAGATCTTTGGATTCCTGGGTGCCAACGGTGCGGGGAAAACCACCACCTTGAAACTCCTGATGAGACTGATCTTCCCCACCAGCGGCAGTGCACGAATTCTTGGTCGCGACATTGCCGACATCTCGATGCACCATCAGATCGGGTATTTGCCCGAGAATCCTTACTTCTACGATTACCTCACCGCCCGCGAGTTCCTGGAATACTGCGGTGAACTCTTCGGCTATGGACAGATTGAGCGCAGCAAACGCGCCGCGGACCTTTTGAGCGGGGTGCGACTGGAGGAAAAAAAGTGGGACATTCAATTGAGAAAGTTCTCCAAAGGGATGTTGCAGCGTGTCGGGCTGGCCCAGGCTCTAATAAACGATCCCCAGGTGGTTTTTCTCGATGAGCCAATGAGCGGACTCGATCCTGTCGGCCGCCGCGAAGTGCGTGATCTGATCGCCGGAATGCGACAGGAAGGTAAGACAGTATTTATGTGTTCGCACATCCTTTCAGACATCGAGGTACTGTGCGACCGGGTGGCGATTCTGAAACGCGGGCAACTCGCGAATGTCGGCAACCTCGACGAACTGCGGCAGCGCGCCGGCGATCGGAATCACGTGGAGATTGTGGCCACGGGCAGTGATGCTGACACGCTGAGGTTTCACTTGCCCGAAGGCGATCAATATCAACTAACATCTACCGCGAGCGGATTGCGGATCGAAGTCGCAGACGAGAAGGATATAGATGAAGTGATCACGGCTCTGAGGAGAACTGGGGGAAAGCTGGTCTCGGTTCAACCGGTCAGACAGTCGCTGGAAGAATTATTTCTTTCATGAGCGCAGAGCCCGGGGCAGTAGCCCGACCGTTGACGAGGGCTCGGCAAGACCTGGGTCGCTAAGTCTCGCTCGACGAGCCCAGAGAATCGGCGGGAAGATTTTGTTGATTTGCTTGGTCTTCATTTGAAGTCCTCGGGCAATCTATTCTGACGAGGGAGAACCCTATCGCTACTTCACCAATCGATGAAATAGCTCATTTTCGCATTACCATTGTAGAGGCGGTTAGGCGGAAGTTATAAATAAGAATTTCTACTGCTTCAACTTGAATCCGGTAACTTCCATCCTGATGTTTGCGCGGTCATCGGACTCCTTCATTCCCTCAAGTCGCACCGCCACCACCATCGTTCGGTTTGGTTCCAGTTCAGGTTGCCTGGTAGGAATCACTACAAGCGTTCGTTCCTTTACCGCCTTGCCCTGATGATCGACAACGGCTCCTCTGATTTCAAGGCCGTTGAGTGTCCGTCCGGAGAAGTTGCGAACTGTCGTTTGCAGATTCATCACAATGTCGCCCAATGCGCGTTTGGCTTCGTCGGCTTCCGGTTCGTCGAGGACTATTTTGGAATGATACTGCTCCCACACAGGCGAGCCTGTGCGGATGGCCGCTTCCAAGACCGGATCGACACTACCGCCGGTGCTGCTGGCACGCAACAGGAAATAAAAAAAGACGGCAATCACCAACGCAGCAATAATGGCGACGATGATAATCAGCTTTCGACGCGAATCATCCGAACTGTCTAAACTTTTTTCTGTGGCCGACATACTTGTGCGCCGAATTGTAGAATTCCGGGATCGGTTTTGCAATCGCTCCTGGTCCCGTTAGACGCCGGCACCGCAAGGATAGTCCCTGGTTGTTTTGGAATGGGATCCTCTACCTCACCTGCTTTGCGGTAAGGTCAGTAATCAGATCTTCAAGTTCGGTATAATCTATCGGCTTGGTTATGTACGCATCGCATCCGGCTGCTAACGCCTCAGCATGAAAGTCAGCCGTGTCATGAGCGGAGACTGCGATGATGGGAACAGTTGCCAAATCCGGTAATTGGCGAATTCGTCGGGTCGCTGCCAATCCATCAATGATTGGCAGGCTTAAGTCCATGAGAATAATGTCAGGCGTCTCCCGTTCTGCCGCTTTCACAGCGTCTAGGCCGTTAACCGCCTCCGAGACTCGGTAGCCGCTCAGCTCAAGGAGCCGTCGCATCATCATGCGATTATCTTCCGTATCCTCGACGAGCAACACGCTAACCTCATTTCCCCTGTTAGTCATTAGCTGCACGTCCGTGCTTTCGCGGGATGTCATCTCCAAAACAAGGTCCGAATCCCCCTAAGTTGTTGACTTCACTGTATCAGTAGAATACGCAAGGGCTTTTTGCTAAGATGCCGCATCGAAATGCGACAGATCGAATCCGGCCTTTAGGGCTCAATTCATACACAAGGACTTCCCCTCGAAATGTTTCGCCTACCTTCAGGCGCGAGGACTGGCAAGCTACCAACACCTCCTGATGAAGCCATTATTGTTGAACCCACAGGATAGCAATTCTCTTCAAACCTTAGGGCGAGCGTCTGTTCAGATTGTTCACGATCTCAAAAACCAGCTAAATGGCCTCAAACTGTATGCCACGTTTCTGCGCAAGCGATTGGAAAAGAGCGCCCGGCCGGAAGATGAAATGGAAACTATCAACAAACTCATCGCCGGACTGGATCGCGCCGCAGGTGACTTGTCGACGCTTGTGCAGTATGGACGACCAATTGAGCTGCGGAAACAGGTCGGCGTCGATGTGCAGAAGATAATGCGAACGGTTGCGGGGGCTTTCTCGCGGCCATCGCACGCGACCGGTCCTTTGACTGAGGCCATTATCATCGACGCGGAGCCACTCCCCCTGGCAGGTGACTTTGATCCCACGATTTTGGCTGACGCGCTCAAGTCGATCTCCGTGGGTGCCATGAAAATGCGTGGCGATAATCAAAACCGGACGCTCAGGGTCAGCTTGCGCCGAGAAAAGAGCGACAAAGAGACTGCGGTTATCGAATGGCATGAATTGAATAACTTGGATCACGATCCGTTCCGATCCTTCGCCGGCAGCGATGAGATCCGGATGTCATTTGCCGCTAAGGTCATCGAGGCTCACGGCGGCTCAGCAGAGCAGGGCAAAGAAACCTTGAGCGTTCGTCTTCCGCTCACGTCGGGAAAATCATTTAAGTGAGATCCGGACTATCGAGGACCACAACGACCTCAGTTATTTTCAAGGAGAAAAAAAAGGGTGGAGAACAAAAACGTGCGGATTCTGGTTGTCGATGACGAACCTATGATGGCGGATTCGCTGAAACAGAACCTTATGGAGGAAGGCTTTTCAGTCGACACCGCCGCCACAGGCGCCGAAGCCATCGCGCTCTTCGACCAGGGTGGGCATCATCTGGCCATCTGCGATCTGCAACTCCCGGACATGGATGGTCTCGAGGTTATGCGTCACATGAAAGACGCACGCCCGACAACCGAAGTAATTGTCGTGACTGGTTACGGATCAGTCGCGCGCGCGGTGGAAGCCACCAAGGCCGGCGCGTTCTACTTTGTGGAAAAGCCTTTCGACTTCGAAGAAATTCAGCCGCTTGTTGATAAAGCGCTCGAACGTCGCGAGCTCGTCGCCGAAACGACAAGCATGCGCCGTCAGCTCTCCACTCGCTCGGAGTATTTCAACATCATCGGATCCGCTAAGTCGATGCAAACGATTTACGAGACCATCGAATCGGTCGCCAAATCAGACGCGAACGTTCTCATCGTCGGCGAGTCAGGAACAGGCAAGGAGTTAATCGCCAACGCAATTCATTACAACTCACTGCGCTCCAAGAAAGCATTCATCAAAGTCAATTGCGCGGCGCTGCCCAAGGAACTAATCGAATCGGAACTCTTCGGGCATACGAAAGGCGCTTTCACAGGGGCTCACGCCGATAAGGAAGGACTGGTCCAGCACGCAGCGGGCGGTTCCTTAATGCTCGACGAAATCGCAGAGATGCCGGTTGAACTCCAGCCCAAGCTGCTGCGCGTGTTGCAAGAGAGGAGCTATCGGAAGATCGGTTCCGAAAAGACCTACGCCGTCGATTTTCGGCTGATTTCCTCAACAAACCGGCCGCCTGCTGACGCAATCCGTGATGGCCTGTTGCGCGACGATCTCTTCTATCGCATTTCTACAATTACCATTCACGTTCCACCTTTGCGCGAGCGGAGCGAAGATATTCAACTGCTGACAGAACACTTTCTGCACATGTACGCTCAAAAGTATGAGCGCGCCATTGGCGGGGTCTCACAGGCGGCTTACCAGCGACTTTTTGGTCATCTCTGGCCCGGCAATGTGCGTGAGCTGCAAAACGTCATGGAGCGCGCAGTGTTGCTGGCCAAGGGTAATCGGATTGAACCCGTGGACTTGCCATTCGATAATGGCTCGCTGCCGGAATCGGGCTCCGCCGCCCCGGGATGGGATGTCCCGCCCAACATGACGCTCGAAGACATTGAGCGCCTGGTAATTGAAAGAACGCTGCAACGCACCGGCGGCAACAAGCAGGCGGCGGCGAATCTGTTGGGCATTTATCGTCCGCGGCTTTACAGTAAGATACGAAAGTACAAAATAGACGTGACGTCTCTCGTTTCAGCCTGAGAATTTTCACCTGACACTGCATGAGCAAGTTGTTTTCCGAAACTAATGGAGTGGCCTTCCGCGGGGCCACTTTATTTATGCTTTTTCGGTCCTGGCACTGTTGAAAAATAGTGGGCCATTCACAGGGAATATAAGACGATCCACGAAAGCATACGAAATGACTGGAACTGAGGCGTCTTTTTTGGTGCCGCTTCGTGTGATTTCGTGGATCGTTCTTAGTTTTTCATCAGCCTGCTAAAACCAGACTCTGATCAACATACGGTGAAAGAATTTAAGACCGAAGCTCTGTCTGGTGGCCGTCTGACGAGCATTGATGCTCTGCGCGGTATGGCCGCGCTTGGGGTTGTGCTTTACCACGCCGTAGCCCAAACGGGCAATGCAATCCCCAAACAATTTCTTCCAGTACCCAGTTAAGCTGTTACAGATTGTCAGCTCATTTGGGTATGTTGGTGTCTTCCTCTTCTTTGTCATCTCCGGCTTTTGCATTCACCTGCAGTGGGCCCGGGCCCGCGCCGCCGGCCAACCGCAGCAAATCAAGTTCGGTGACTTCTGGAAGCGTCGCCTGCGACGCCTCTACCCGCCTTACCTGGTCACCTTAGCGTTCTTTTTGAGCATGACAGCGCTCACCACCGGCATCGACGTCACACACTTTTTTGTATACGACGTAGTGATGCATCTCCTGATGCTTCATAACCTGGATCCTCAGACTTGTTACAGCATCAACGGGGTTTTCTGGACTTTAGCGGTCGAGGAACAACTCTACCTGGCGTATTTCCTGCTGCTCTATCTTCGTAACCGCTGGGGCTGGGGACCAACCCTAATTGTTTGTGGGCTTGCGCGCGTCGGTTGGTTCTTCTTTAGCCACTATGTGTGGCTGACGACGAGCGCCGGCATTCCTGTGCCCGAAGCTGCCGCTTCGCATTGGCTCACCTGGGCACTCGGGGCCATAGCCGTTGAGGCAGCATTCGGTTTAGTTCAGCTACCGAGATGGTGCCGGAATATGTGGCTAGGAAGCTTTGCAATTGTGACAGCCTCGGCAATTTCGGTGACCCTACCGCTTACCCAGAAGGATACTTTCGCTCACGACGCTGCCTGGCTGTTAATGCATCCGGCTTGGGGCCTCGGGTTTTTCATCCTCGTGAATCGGGCCGTACAGGCTGAAAGACAATGGCTGACAGCTTTGCGTCGGCCACGCCTCGTCACGGCTTTCGCCTCGCTGGGGATTTTTTCCTATTCGCTTTACCTTACTCATGAGTTAGTGATCATGCAGTCGTGGTACTTTACAGTCGCATGGCTGCCCCCCATCCTGAACACCCTGTTGATTGTTACACCCGCCACCATCGCGTTTGCCTGGCTGTTCTTTCAGTTTTGCGAGAAGCCTTTTATGAGGAAGACCGGCGGAGCAGAGGGCAGGAGCAGACGGCAGGAGCAGGAGCAAGAAGCGCCGCGGGAGCCGAGGGTTCTGGCGCTCAAGATGAACGCGGAGTCTGAAATTTAGAACAAGAGCTCCTGCATCCTGAGGCCTAGTCCACTTGGTAGGTCGCTACACTTGTCGGTGTCTCGAAGCATCGCACCTTGAAGATTTGCAAACGTTCGTCACCGACCGTCGAACCCACTCGCTCCAGAATATATTTTGCGAGATTCTCAGCCGACGGCTGCAACTCATGAAAGGGCGCCAACTCGTTGATGTTCTGGTGGTCCAAGTATTGGATCACTTCGTCGGCGGCGGCCTTCAACTCAACAAAATCAACCAGCAGTCCAATGTTATCCAACTCGCGACCGCGAGCGTAGATTTCAATTCGGTAGTTATGACCGTGTAAGTTCTCACACTTCCCTTTGTAGCCACGCAGTTGGTGCGCGCTGGAGAAGTTGCGCTCAATCATCACTTCAAATTGTCCGGGCATGGTCGAAAGTCTGGCATAAGGCAAAGTCCAATGTCCAATGTGGGCAGCGCGAGCCCCTACGGAGTGCGTGGCAAACGCAGCGCGACACGCTTTGCATGCTCACCTACAGAACCGCGAGCGGTAGCGACCGGATCTTCAACTCAACGCTCCTTTAATTGGGATTTCACTGGGCGTGAGTGGTAGATCCGGTCGCTACCGCTCGCGGTTCTGTATGGAGCACCAGCGCGCCATCACCGCTTCGCTCTGCCAGCTCACTTCAAAGGGTTAGACCAACTCGATTTTGACGATTGTCGGGTGACCGAGTGGGGAGTCAAATATTCGGCTTAGCTGGGTAATCTCTGAAGTCACGCGGCAGGGTGGCAGGCTCTTCAGAAAAGTGCGCCCGTAGGCTTTGGTACGCAAACGCGGGTCGAGCACAGCGAGGACGCCGCGGTCGGTCGTGCTGCGTATCAGCCGGCCCAGTCCCTGCTTCAAGCTGATAATAGCCTGCGGAACGCTGTACTCAAAAAAACTCGACCCGCCCTCGTCCTCAATGTATCGCTGGCGCGCCGCGACTATCGGATCAGTGGGTACAGCGAAAGGCAGCTTGTCGATGATCACGCACGACAACTGTTCTCCCCTAACATCCACACCTTGCCAGAAACTCGAAGTCGCAAAGAGCACGGCATTCGGCGTTTCCCTGAATCTGGCCAGCAGCCTCCCCTTTGCTGCGCTGCCCTGCAGGAAACAAGGATAGTCCAGCTCCGGCATCACCAGATCGTATAGCGACTGCATTCCGACTAAACTTGTTGACAGCACAAACGCGCGCCCGTTAGTGGCGTTCACAATCTTGATGACCTCGGCCGCTGCTGCCTGGGCCCAGTCAGAAGAACGCGGATCGGGCATCTTCGGCGGCAGGTACAGCAGCGCCTGGTTCTGGTAGTTGAAGGTTGATTCCGCAATCAGGTCCTCAGCCTGGTCGAGCCCAAGCCGTTCGCGAATGAAGGCGAAATTCCCCGCACTGGAAAGCGTTGCTGAGGTCAAAACTACAGTTTCCACCTGGCCAAAGAGTTTATCTTCGAGCAGTCCAGAAACATCTATTGGCGAGGCGCGCAGGAAGAAGCCACGGCCTCTGCGTTCCGTCCAGTACACAAACTTCTTATCGGTTCCGGTAACGATGAACTGAAGGTCAAAGCGAACTTGTCTAATCCGCCGCACCAGATTCTCAACCTCAGCCGGTTTATCCTTGAGCGCATCCAGAGTTGTCTCAAGTCGCGCGAGGGCACCATCGAGCGACATGTAGAGATCCCCGAGTGGAGTCGGGTTAATCTCTCCGCTGCTTCTCCGGGTGGCGAAGGTGCCCGGGACGATGGGGTAACGCCCTTCCTCACCGCGACCCGCGCGAAAGCCCATCCAGAAATTTTCCGCAAAGCGCTCTACGCGCGAGCAAGTTTTAGTTACTTCGCGATCTACATCAGCGCTCTCGATCGCCAGCCCGCTGACATCGCGCACCAGGTCGTCCACCTGGTAATTCGAAGTCTGGGCGCCAAAATATTCCGAGACTACGTCTTCAATCAGATGGGCTTCATCAAGAATAACTGCGGAATAGTCAGGCAATACATTGCCATAAGCGCTGTTTCTGAGCGCCAGGTCGGCAAAGAACAAATGATGATTGACCACTACAATGTCCGCATCCTGGGCCCGATTTCGCATCCTGGTAATGAAGCAGGGATCGAACTCCGGGCACTTCTGACCGATGCAAGTCTCGGAACGTGCGTCAATGTGGCGCCAGAAGGAAAGATGCTCGGGAAGATTTGCCAGCTCCGCGCGGTCGCCGGTTGGGGATTCTCTCGACCAATGGGTCACATCTTCAAAGTAATCAACTTCATCCAGCCCGTCGAGAACCGGCGAACTCTGAGCCCGATTGAGTCGCTGCAAACAGACGTAGTTATTTCGTCCTTTCATGTAGGCGGCCGTGAACTTCTTCGGCAACACGCTCTGCAGGAATGGAATATCCTTCTCCATCAGTTGTTCCTGGAGATTCTTCGTGCCGGTAGAGATGATCACCCGCCCTCGCCCGCCCAGCGCCGCCGCCACCGCGGGAACAAGATAAGCCAATGTCTTTCCGGTCCCCGTTCCGGCCTCCACGATTAAGTGGTGTCTATCTTCGAACGCACGCATCACCGCATCGGCCATCTGAATCTGGCCGGGTCTATATTCGTATTCGGCGTGCGCTTTTGCGATTAGACCGTCGGGCCCGAAAATTTCTTCCATTGTTTATGAGTTGATTATTGACGATCGACGAAAATACGCGAATCATCACGAATCCTGTTAGTGCCATTTCGTGTGACTTCGTGGATCGTGTTGTCTCTCCGTTTGGTTGGGGTGCTAGCACGTACTCAACTATTGATTCCGGTAAAGTGGTTTGGGTGAGTGAACCGGATCAGTCTATGAGCCGTTGCGGCGTTCATTTATGTAGCGATCCACGGTGTTGACGAGGATATTCAGGCGTGCGGTGGTTTCCGCTTGCACGAAGGCGATATTGCGCATGGTTTCCTCGACGCCGTTAAGGCAATCTTTTGACTCAACCTGAACATTAGCGAGGCGGAGCATCACGTTCTCGATCTTCGTCTTTCGTTCTTCGACACCGCTCACCCGTTCCTGGCTTTTACCTGCCTCTCCTCGAGTCTCTGCATATTTGCAGCAAATCGTGCTTGCTGTTCAACGATGAACTGCATCGTCTTTTTCATCTCTTCGTTAATCATCGTTGAAGCCCTTTCGAAGCCTTATGCTACTCCTTTTATCGCGTCTTTACGCGCTTAAGCCGAATTGTAATATCCAATAGCGCTTCCTCTTCGTCTGTTCGAAAATCTGTATCTTTGTCCTTGTCGATTGTTTCAAACCACTCAGTCTTGTTCAGCTGATTGACACTCTTCTCGAGGAGCAGTTGGTTGAAAACATCGCCTGAGTTGATGAGCAACAGGTGGCGCAACTCCTTTTCTGGCACATGGCTTCCATCGAACTTGATTGAGCGAATTCTAAATTGTCGTCCTTCATCGATGGTGACCTTGAAATCCACTACACCTTCCTGTGAGGCTTGGTCAAATAATCTAAACTCAGGGTCGATCTCGGCCGTGTACTGAATATAGCCCATCTCGCCAAAGAGCTTCTTCAGATCTTCATATAACCATTTGCCGATAGCTTCTCCGTTGGTAATGTCTTCTCGCCGAAGGCTCAGCATTGCTCTGACTTGCTGTTGGGTGAAGTTCTCTGCACCTTCGATCTTGATCTCACCAAGACGATAAAGGGCGCCCTCTTCAACAGGAACAGTAACTACCAATTCACCCTCAATGAGTTCCTTCTTTGGCTCGCCCAACCTCGCCTGCAGATAGCCTCGGTTTTTAACGAAGTTGGTTAACCGGCGCAGGCAGACATCAAAGATCTCAGCATCGTAGAGGTTCTTGGAATTCTCGTAACTGCGGAGGAACTCTCTCATTCTCGCTGCTAGATCTTGAGATGAAAAAATTCTGTTACCTTCGAATCTTATTTCTCTGATGGAAAAGCGCGGGCCTTCGGAAACTAGAAGAACGATTGTGTTGGCTTCTACACCGTGGCGAGCTTCAACGCTGGCTTGCACGTAACCGCGCGCTTCAAGAGATTCCTTCAGGACCGTCACCGCCCCGGCGAGAACCTCGGGAGCCAATATGTGATCCTTCGGTAACGAGACACGCCGCTCGCGGAAAAGCTTAAGCGCCTCCGCAGCGGTGAAAGCGTGCAAACCTTCGAATCGCACTTCCGGCTCGTCTGCTATGTTCGGAAACACGTCTGGATCGCCACAATCTTCGTTTTGAGGGGGTTGCGGGCTGCTAACTGAAGGCGAACTTGAGTTCCGAGGAGCCCGCTGTCGTAGCTTGAGTGTGGGGAGACCCGGTGCAATTCCTTCGGCGCACGGGACAAAAACGAGCGGACTGACTTCTTGACCTAAAACGGGAGAGGTGAGCAACGCGAGTCCAATTATCAGCAGCGCAGATGTTGTCAAGCCGAATTGCGAGCAACTCATTTTGGAGACCTCCGGTTGTGAGACTACGCCCTTGAATATCTAGTCAGCGCCCATCGCTTCCTGTTCTGGTCTGCGCTTCATTCGCTTCGCGTAGAGCGGAAACCGCGCGGTGAGATCAGCTACCCCTCGCTGCACTTTCCGACGCGTGTTCTCTGATTCGGGCGCGTTAATAATCTCGGCGATCAGTCGGCCTATCTCACGCATCTCGGGTTCTCTCATTCCTCGCGTGGTGACGGCGGGTGTGCCGATGCGCAGGCCCGAAGCAACGAAAGGCTTGTTCTGATCGAATGGAATAGTGTTCTTGTTGACAGTAATGTGCGCCGCTTCGAGTGCTTTCTCAGCGTCCTTTCCGGTGATTCCCTTCCCATCCATCCACACATCAACCAGCATCAGGTGGTTATCGGTGCCGCCGGAGACTAGGCGAAGTCCCTGCTCTTGCAGCTCGCTGGCGAGGATCTTCGCATTCGCCAGAATCTGACGTTGATACTCTTTGAAGTCGTCGCGCAATGCCTCACCAAACGCGACCGCCTTGGCGGCGATGATGTGAATCAATGGACCGCCCTGCACCCCCGGAAAGAGTTTCCGATCTATTTCCTTCGCATGTTCTTCCTTGCAAAGGATCAATCCACCACGGGGGCCGCGCAGAGTCTTGTGAGTGGTCGTAGTCACATAATCAGCATGCGGCACGGGGGAAGGATGCAGTCCCGCGGCCACAGGTCCCGCGATGTGAGCAATATCAGCGAACACTCGCGCCCCGATTCCGATTGCGATTTCACCGATCCGCTTGAAGTCGATTATTCGCGAGTAGGCTGAGGCCCCGCAGATGATCAGCTTTGGTTTGTGTGCTTCGGCGGTGCTCTGCAACTCGTCGTAATCGATCTGTTCGGTCTCACGCGAGACACCGTAGTCGGCAACTTTGTAACTGATGCCGGAGAAGTTCATCGGATGGCCGTGGGTCAGGTGGCCGCCGTGCGAAAGGTTCATGCCCAGGATCTGATCGCCATATTCAATCGCCGCCAGATAGACAGTCATGTTTGCCTGTGCGCCACTGTGAGGTTGCACATTGGCGTGATCAGCGCCGAAAAGTTCTTTGGCCCGATCAATCGCTGCTTGCTCGACGACGTCGCTCCATTCGCAGCCGCCGTAATAACGTTTCTTTGGATAGCCCTCAGCGTACTTATTTGTGAAGACTGAGCCCATTGCTTCGAGCACGGCTTCGCTCACGAAATTTTCCGAGGCAATCAGTTCGAGCCCGTTCGCCTGGCGAGCTACTTCGTTGTCGATGGCCTCTGCGATCAAGGGATCGACAACGGAGAGTGAAACGTTTTTAAGATCGGTCATTCGGGTTCACCTTTTGGCTGATTCTATGTTCGTTATCATCTTGACGCGGTCGGTATGGCGTCCGCCTTCGAAATCAGTGCTAAACCACGCTCGCACAATCTTCGGAATATCGTCCGGCGGTGTTGTCCGCGCGCCGATCGCCAACACGTTGGCATCGTTGTGCTGGCGTGCCAGACGCGCCGTCTCGTCGGACCAGGCCACTGCTGCGCGCACGCCGGGCACTTTGTTCGCTGTGATCGCCATTCCGGTTCCCGATCCGCAGATAAGGACTCCCTGCTGGACGCGACCATCGGCCACTGCCTGGGCGACCCGGGCCGCGTAGTCGGGATAATCCACCGACTCATCGGACGTGGTCCCAAGGTCGTCGAACTCGATCCCAAGCTCGCTCAGCAATGGTTTCAATCTCTCTTTTTCAGAAAACCCAGCGTGGTCACTGGCGAGTGCGATTCTCATCGGCAATCCTCTCAAACGCTGTTCGAATTAGGAACTTGATGGTACATCACGCTCGGAGTGCTCGCAATGAGGAGGCCATATTTGCACGTCCCGGCTACTCACAACTCACGCGGCGGTCTCATGAGGTCAGTAACCACCTCGCGGTACCGCGTAATGGACTGAACTGTTGGGCCCCCAGCATACCGGCTGGCAGTAAGCCGTGTTCAATTGAACTCGATCCAACAGGCGTAGGAGTTAAGTCGATCAGATCCAACAAGATACAACAAGAGCCAACCTACGTTGGGACAGTAGCGATGGAAAATGGAAATGACGACCTGCAAAGCAACGTTCCGCAGTGGCGCAACCCTGAGCTTCGGGTACAATCCCTTCATGGCAGAGTATCTTGATGTAACCAAGTGGGCGCGTCGCGATCTGTTTCAGTTCTTCCTTAACTTTGACAATCCATACTTCAATATCTGCACGCGCGTGGATGTCACCGGGCTCCTGGAACTACTTCGCGGTCGTCCGGATGTCAGCGTCACGCTAGCCTATCATTACTTCGCACTTCGGGTCGCAAATGAGATCGAACCTTTTCGCTATCGCTTGAGGGAGGGTAAGGTACTGATCCACGACGTCATTAACGGCGGAACCACGGTACTGCTGCCGAATGAGAGCTTCAGCTTCGCGTATTTTGACTACCACGAGGATTTCGAAGAGTTCATCACTGAAGCTCAACGCTCGGTGTCCGAGGTGCAGAAGGGAGCCGCCCCCTTCAGCCCGAAGGAGGCCGACAACGCAATTCACTTCACTGTGTTGCCCTGGCTGTCGTTCACGAGCTTTTCACACGCGCGCAACTGGGGGCGCGAGGATTCGGTTCCGAAAATTGCCTTCGGTAAGTTTGTGACAGAGAACGACCGCACTCTGTTGCCGATTTCCGTGGAAGTGCACCACGCCCTCATTGACGGACTGCATGTTGGGCGATTCCTGACGCAGTTGGAAGAACTGATGGCAAAACCAGAGACCCACCTGGTCAGATTGTAGGGGTGTCCCCATCCTATCCGCAGATTTCACAGATTACGCAGAAACATTTAGGCAGTAAGACACGAAGTCAAAAACCCTTTGTAGACAGTCTGTTTCTTCTAATCTGTGAAATCTGCGCAATCTGCGGATAGCATGGGGTGCCCACGGAGGGACACTCCTACAATTATCTCCGGTTGCTTTAACTTTTTTGCTAAGCGAGAATGGCAAAGTTCATCAAACTCGACTGCAAAGTACAAAACAATTCAATGCGCTGGTCAAAGTATTTTGTTCCCACCCTCCGCGAGGATCCTGCTGACGCCGAGGTCATATCTCATAAGCTTCTGCTGCGTGCGGGCGTCATTCGCCAACTGGCCGCCGGCATCTACTCTTATCTGCCGATTGGCCAGCGTGTGACTCTGAAGATTATGCAGATCCTACGCGAGGAAATGAATGGCATCGGCGGCCAGGAGTTTTACCTGCCCGCATTACACCCGGCCGAGGTTTGGAAGGAATCCGGGCGTTGGGACGCGATTGGCGACGACATGTTCCGGCTGAAGGATCGGAAGGGCGCCGATATGTGTCTGGGTATGACTCACGAAGAGATCTTTACTACGATCGCTCGCAACGAAATTCGGTCTTACAAACAGCTGCCGCAGGTTTGGTATCAAATCCACATCAAGTTTCGCGACGAGGCGCGGCCCAAGTCGGGTCTTATGCGCTTGCGAAGCTTCATTATGAAAGATGCCTACTCTTTTGATATTGATGAGGCCGGTCTCGACCGATCCTATGAAGATCAGCGGGAGGCCTATAAACGCATCTTCGCTCGCGCGGGAATCGAGTTCACCATTGTCGAAGCGTCATCGGGCGCGATGGGTGGTTCGGCGTCCAACGAGTTTGTCGCCAGGACCGACGCCGGAGAAGACCTGATCGCCTCATGCGGGAACTGCGGTTATGCGGCAAACCTTGAAAAGGCAACTTCGCGGTTGTCGGAAATCAAAGACCGCATTGGGCTTGAGTTCCCCGATGAATTTCCCACGCCAGGCGTGCGAACAATCGATGACTTAACAAAGTTTCCCGGAGGGGCATCCGCGGAGGGGCAGATCAAGACCTTGGTTTATAGTTCGATCAATAACGCCGATTCCTCAAGACTTCTGCTCAGTGACGACGTGTCAAAAGAGCAATTTAATGAAGCGCCTACGTATTGCCTTGTGCTCCTTAGGGGAGATCACCAACTACACGAGACAAAACTGGCCGATGCGCTGGCAACCAACTACCTTCGAGCGGCAACAGCGAAAGAGATTCACGCACTATTGGGCGCTAACCCTGGAAGTTTGGGAGCTGTTGGCGCAAAAAAGAGGGCTGCGGAGCGAATGCCGGAGGTGACCGTTCATATTATTGCCGACGCGACACTTAAGGGCCGCCGCAACATGACAACCGGCGCTAATACCGACGATCATCATATTCGCGGCGTTGATATTGAACGAGATGTTCGTATTGACCAGTGGGCAGATCTAAGAACAGTTGCCTCAGGCGAGCTCTGCCCACGCTGCGAGACTGGCGTGCTCGAAGTTTACAAGGCGATGGAGATTGGCCACATCTTCAAGCTGGGCACAAAGTATTCCAAATCGATGGGTGCGACTGTGCTAACGCCCGAAGGCAAGGAAGTTCCGATTGTGATGGGAAGCTACGGCATCGGCGTTGAACGCATCATGACTGCCGCTATTGAGCAGAATCACGATCAGGACGGCATCATTTGGCCCAAAACGCTCTCGCCTTTTGACGTGGTTGTCACAATCACCAACATGAAACAGGATTCGTTACTCGAAGCCGGCGAACAGCTTTATAAGGATTTGCAGAGAGCGGGACTTGAGGTTTTGCTAGATGACCGCGACGAGCGCGCTGGAGTGAAGTTTAAGGATGCAGACTTGATTGGCATTCCATACCGCATTACGGTAGGTAAGAAGATTGGGGACGGACTGGTCGAGCTCTTCGAGCGCAGAGCAAAAACCAGCGAAGACGTCAAACTGAGCGAGATAGTGTCGCGTATTCAAAAACTCGCGTTGGCAGGTTTGTAACAACTCCTCGTCGGGGTGGGCCACTCTCAGGGAGAATAAGACGATCCACGATAACCACAGGAAATGACTTGAACCAGGGCTCTTTTCGTACCGGTTCGGGAGATTTCCTAGGTCCGCCGCGGGCTGGCCGCGTTGGGGCCCCGCTTGGATCGTTCTTAGTTTTTCAGCAGCCTGCTGACTTCGTGGCTGCTTTGCGGAAAGGTGACGCTGAAGCACGGCGTTTTAAAAACTGGCATGATGTTCAAGAAATGAAATCCATCTGGCTCTCTTTCATCTTACTAATAGCAGCTATACCCACCAGTTCCCAGGACCTTCTTCCCGAACTCGTCCGTCGCATCAAGCCCTCCGCAGTTGCGATTGAAACCTTCGATGCGCGTGGCGAAAAGCGTTCTCGGGGGAGCGGGTTCTTTATCGCCACCGATCGCGTTGTCACTAACCGCCACGTCATAGAAGGCGCTTTCCGAGCCGAAGTTCATTCGTCGACTGGGGACAGCTATCCGGTTAAAGGCGTTCTGGCCATAGACGCGGAGGGCGACATAGCGATCTTGTTGGTGCAAGCACCTCTTAATGTGGTGCGTCCTTTATCACTTGATCGCACGTCGCCTCAGGAAGGCGAGAGTGTCTTCGTCATCGGTAATCCTTTCGGTCTGGAAGGCAGCGTGACCAACGGAATCGTCTCCGCGGTGAGAGACATCCCCACGTTTGGAAGAATTATTCAGATCACGGCGCCGATCTCGCCCGGTTCAAGCGGCAGTCCCGTTGTAAACATGCAGGGCCAGGTGATTGGTGTCGCCACTCTCCAGGTCACGGGAGGCCAAAGCGTCAATTTCGCGATTCCTTCGGAACGAATCTCCCAGCTACAGACCGGTCCGCTCACTTCGCTTTCGGATCTTGTGGCGGCCGCCGGCAGGAACAAGCGAGCCCGGGCTGTGCAGTTTTTCCGCGACGGGCTGAGCTTTCTTTCCAAGGACGACTGCGAAAAAGCCCTCCCCTATTTTGAAAAAGCCGTCGAGTCAGACAGCAACTATGCCGAAGCGTGGGCCCAGACGGGGTTTTGCCATGAGAAACTGGGCCGTCACACCGAAGCCATCGAGGCATCAAAAAAAGCGGTGAGTCTAAGACCTTCGTCGGAATCCTATTTCAACATCGGCTTAGCGAATTATTATCTAAAGCAGTACCGCGACGCCGTCGAAGCTTACCGGCAAGCAATTCGCCTCGATCCTTACAACGCCGCCGACGCTTATTACGCACTGGGACTTACCTACCGCGATTGGGGTCGTGCCGATAACGAGATTCAAGCTTACAAACAGGCGATCCGTTTACGGCCCGACTACACTAGTGCTTACGAGAGACTGGCAAGCGCGTATTTCCGCTCCAAGAAGTATTCCGAAGCGCTTGAAGTTTTTAAGCAGTTGGCCAACCTGAAGCCCGGCGATGCGGCGGTACCGAATAGTTTGGGTGAGACGTATTTAGAGATGGGGCGCATGAATGATGCGATGGAGGCTTTCAGGCAGGCGATTCGTTTGAAACCCGATTTTGGGCGAGCGTATTACAACCTCGGCAGGTCCCTTCTGGCCACGGGCAACCGCGACGCCGCGCTCGAGCAGTACAACATTCTCCAGAATCTCGACCAGGACTGGGCCGAGAAATTGAATAGCCTCATAAACCCTTAGGAGAGGAAGGAATCATTTTTCATTTCTCGTTTCTCATTTTGTCATTTTGCATGATTGACTTCTTGTTCATGTCCGTTCATGTGATTTCGTGGATCGTCTGATCTCTCGGCCCAACAAAACGATCCACGAAGTAAGACGAAGCACCACGGAATGAGATTCAGAACACTGAGCAATGAAAAATGTCAAATGGAAAATGGAAAAATTATTCTCCTGCCTCCTGCTCCTCCTTGAGCCTACTCCGAAGGGGCTTGCCACTTTCGATTGATCAAACTGGCCACAAACCCCGCGCCGAAGCCATTATCAATATTCACAACCGTCACGTTTGAAGAGCACGAGTTGAGCATTCCAAGCAACGCAGCCAAACCGCCAAACGAGGCACCATAACCAATACTCGTCGGTATGGCAACAACAGGCACGCTTACGAGGCCGCCAACCACCGATGGCAACGCTCCCTCCATTCCCGCAGCTACAATCACCACCCGCGCCCGCTGCAGCATTGCCCGCTCCGCCAACACTCGATGAATCCCGGCAACGCCGACATCCCAAATCCTGTCGACGCGGTTGCCCATGGCCTCGGCCGTCAGTGCCGCTTCCTCCGCTATCGGAATGTCGCTGGTACCCGCCGTAACAACTGAAATCTTACCCACACCCAGTTCCGTACGATCTCTTAGTATCCGAATCAACCGTGCCGACTCGTGCCACTCAGCTTCGATGACGACATTACGCACCTCACCAAACGTGCCCACGTCTGTATGAGTGACAATTACATTCGGCGAACGTTGCGCTAAACGCTCGACAATGCCTACGACCTGAGCGCGCGTTTTGCCCGCGCCGAATACAACTTCAGGAAAGCCCTGACGCGACGCCCGCGAATGATCAACCTTGGCGAAGCCGATGTCTTCAAAGTGAAGATTCTTGATACTCCGTGCGGCTTCGTCCGTTGCAAGTTCACCGTTCTTGAATGCTCGCAACAGCTCTTCCAGTTCTTGTAGGTTCATTGGCTGTAGTATGCCGCGGCTTCCCGGCGGATGTCACGGACGGTGAGTAGAAGGTGTGTTTGCTACCGATTACGCTGAAAGCGTTGCTAGTTCCAGCCCAGGGTTGCTGCACCTGGAACCTATGTACCAAAGATTCTTAACGCTGAAAGCGTTGGCGAATGGCTGCGTAGGCGACTTCGCGAACTCTGTCAGAGTTCGCGAAGTAGTATGGGTTGGAACTGGAATCCCAGGGTTGTTGCAACCCTGGGCTAGAATTAGCCAACGCTTTCAGCGTACTTCCTATATTGAATAATATTGAATTTGTAGTTCTGCTGTCATATTCTCTCGCCCACTTGATTTTCAATTGCGCAGTTTCCGGGCTTCAATTAATTACTGACCAACTCCACGTGCACGCAAACCGTTGCCTACACTCAATATGATTCTTGGCACAGAATGGGTTATTGACGCAGTCGGCTGTAATCCGGCGATACTGACCGACCTCGGAAGAATGCGCGCAGTGTTCGATCGAGTGATCAGCGATCTGGATCTTCACGTGCAGGGGGAAGTGGTCTGGCATCAGTTTTCCTTCCCAGACGGCGTCAGTGGCCTGGCGCTCCTGTCCGAATCGCATCTTGCTTGTCACACGTATCCGGAATTCTGCGCGGCTACGTTTAATCTTTATTGCTGTCGCAATCGTGAATCCTGGAACTGGGAAACAATGCTCAAGGAGATGCTCAGTGCGACCGGCGTGACGGTTCGGATCCTCGACCGATTGATCCGGCAAGATGAGCCGACAATCGAGGAGCTGGTCGGCCGCAGTGCGAGTGAATAAACGTATGCTACTCCGATTTCCACATCGGCTCGTGGTCAGCGCCCGGGGTCCACAAGCTGGCAGCCCGCTTGGCGTGTGGGTGCGGGAGAGCTAGATGAGCGTGCTCCAGGCACAATGTCCGGCTTGCGGCGGGCCCGTCGAATTTAAGAGCGGTCAGTCGGTCGTCGTCATCTGCGTCTACTGTCGCTCGGCGGTCGCTCGAACTGACCGCGAACTAAAGGATCTAGGCAAGGTCGCCGAACTTGTAGAGACCGGATCGCCACTCGACATTGGCCTGCGCGGCACTTGGCAGGGAGTCTCGTTTGAGCTGACAGGGCGTGCCCAACTCGGTCACGAGATGGGCGGGCAGTGGGACGAGTGGTACGCCACGTTTTCTAATGGATGGCTCGGTTGGCTCGGCGAAGCTCAGGGCCGTTTTTATCTCACTTTCCAGTATCCCGCTACGGAAGGGGGTCAGTTTCCTTCGTTCGACCAATTGCAACTTGGCCAGAGCGTTCCAGGGCTTCCCCAGCAGGCGACCCTGATGGTCGCGGAAACAGGCAGAGCAATCGCGCGGGGTGCAAAGGGGGAGATTCCATACCTGCTGACTCCAGGGGAGACTTATTACTACGCAGACCTCTCCGGCCCCAACGGCGCTTTCGGAACGCTTGATTACAACGAATCGCCACCGCTTATCTTTCTAGGTCATCAAGTCACTCTGGCTGATCTCGGAATCACCACGACCCGGGCGCCTGAACGAGAGAAGCGCCAGGTAGAAGCAGCTCAGTTAAACTGTCCGAAATGCGCTGGCCCGCTTGAACTGCGCGCCCCGGACCAGACCGAGCGAGTGACGTGCCCAAACTGTAACTCCCTGCTGGACGTTAATCAGGGGCAGCTCAGTTTTCTGAAAGCGCTCAAGAAGCCCTCCTTCGACCCGATCATTCCCATCGGATCAAGTGGCCAGCTCCCCGAAGGAAAGATGACAGTGATCGGCGCTATGCAGCGAAGCGTGATGATTGAGGGCACCCAGTACTTTTGGGGCGAGTATCTTCTATACCATCCGCAAATAGGTTTTCGCTGGCTCGTTCACAGCGACGACCATTGGAACTACGTGCAAGCGGTCGCTCCGGGAGACGTTTTGGAATCGGTAAAGACTGCCAGTTTTCGTAACAAGAACTTCAAGATTTTTCAGGACGCACAGGCGATCGTCGAAAGCGTGTTGGGGGAGTTTTACTGGAAGGTCGAAGCCGGCGACCAGGCGCGTGGTGTCGATTACGTTCACCCGCCCGAGATGCTGTCCAAAGAAGTTTCATTCGTGCCGGTGTCTGCCGACCAGCAAGAGCAGATTAAGAAGAAGAAACTTGTTACCGGAGAGATTAATTGGTCGCTCGGAACCTACATGCCCGTCGCGGAGGTCGAAAAAACGTTCGGTGTAAGCGGCCTTCCTCGCCCGTCGACGGTGGCCCCGAATCAACCCTACCCGCATAAGTGGGTTTACAAATACTGGCTGATCTTTTTAGGGGTCGCCCTCCTTGCCGGCTTGATGGCATTCATCGCTTCCGGCTCGACACGGGAAGTGTTCTCGCAAAGTGTGACCCTCCCAGCGCTTCCGAATCCCGACGGAACTCAAGTTTTCTTTAGCGAGCCGTTCGAGTTGGCGGGGCGAAGCAACATCAGAATTTCGGCCGAATCGCAAGTCGATAACAGCTGGATTTCCCTGGAGGGCGATCTGGTCAACGACGAAACGGGTTTGGTTCAGTCGTTTCCGATAGAAATCTCTTATTACTACGGCGTCGACGGTGGCGAGTCGTGGAGCGAGGGCGGTCGGGCAGACTCTGCTTACACATCGGCATTGCCCGCAGGGCGGTACATTCTTCGCCTCGAAGGCCAGTGGGAGAAGTCGCAGCAACCGACGTTTTTAAACGTGAAGATCGAGCAGAATGTCACGCATGGTTTCAATCTCCTGCTCGCGTTGATTGCCTTGTCAATCGTTCCGGTCATCATGTTGATCTATCACATCGGCTTTGAGCGCAAACGATGGTCAGAAAGCATGTTTGGCGGAGGGGACGATTCGGACGACGATTCGGACGATGACTGACTAGATTAGTAAGCCTGCGAAGGGTGGGCGGCAGCGTAAAGCCTGGGGCGTGAGCCCCAGGCCAGAGCAACATCGAGTTCCGAGCCTGCGAAGGCGGGCGACAGCGCACCAAATCCGCGCTCGTCTCAAACAACGCCCTGCCGCCCGTTCCACGGGCTAATGCTGATCTTCGCTGCTTTCCTGGGGCTCACGCCCCAGGCTTTACGCTGTCGCCCGCTTACGCAGGCAGGATTGAATGATGACTCGGAATATCCGTACGTAGCCCTGCCGCTAGTTAAGCCTCGTTGCTGGGGCGATGGAGGAGAATGTCGTGTTGAAAAAGCTCTATACCGTATTAGGCGTCGGCGTGATTTCTCTATACGCCGTCGCCGCATTGCTTGGTTGGGAGATCGGGGCATCTTCACGACGCCAGTTGCCGCCCGACGCGCGACAGAATGGCTACCGGTCGTTCCATTTCTGGCATTACGGCTTACGCGGAGGAAAATGATGCTGATTTATTTAATGCGATTGTATTCGCCGACGCTGTGCGGATTGGTTGTGCCCTTCAGAGAACTCCTGCCCGTCCTGGTTACTACGCTGCTATTCGTTTTGATGGGACTGGTGGTTTTCGCGCTGGCATACCTGGTTATCGATAAGGTTACGCCGTTTTCAGTGCGAAAGGAGCTCGAAGAGGATCACAACGTCGCCCTCGCCATCGTAATTGCATCCGTGATCCTCGGCACCGCACTGATCATAGCTGCCGCGATTCACGGTTAGAGTTTCGTTCCGATCCGAAACATGAATGAACCGGGGAGGTGAATCCCACCGCCCCATCGCCGGTGCGCCCAGTCACGTCTCGCGCTGTTTCGATCGCCACCACATCCTCTTGGACAACAGACCGACATGAAGCGAGCGCCACTACTTTTTTTGAATGTTCTCATTGTCGCTACTTGCGGTCTCATTTATGAGTTACTCGCCGGGACGATCGCGAGTTACGTCCTCGGAGACTCTGTTACCCAGTTCTCTCTGATCATCGGCATCTATCTCTTCGCCATGGGCGTTGGCTCCTGGCTCTCGCGCTTTATCGACAAGGGACTCGCCCGTCGTTTCGTCGATATTGAACTAGCCGTCGCCGTGCTGGGCGGATTTTCGGCGCCCCTGCTGTTTCTCGCCTTTTCCCGCGTTAGCTATTTCTACGCCGTCCTCTATTTCCTTGTTTTTGCGATTGGTGTTTTTGTGGGCCTCGAGATACCAATCCTGCTGCGCATCTTGAAGGACCAGGTCGAGTTTAAGGAACTGGTTTCTCGAGTTTTGGCGTTCGATTACATTGGCGCCTTGTTGGCTTCGATTCTGTTTCCCATTCTTTTCGTTCCCCGCCTGGGTCTGATACGCACTTCGCTGGTCTTCGGGATGTTGAATGCCGGGGTGGCGTTGTGGGGGACCTGGCTGCTGCGGCCTTTGATCAAGGGCAGTATTAATGGCCTCCGGATACGGGCCGGCGTGGTGTTGGTCCTTTTGCTGATCGGTTTGATTAAGGCGAACACGATCACCTCGATGGCCGAGGACGAAATGTTCGCCGATGAGATTATTCATTCGAAGGACACTCCCTATCAGCGCATCGTCATCACGCGTGGGCTCGCGGGATTTCAATTGTTCTTGAACGGCAATCTGCAATTCAGTTCGACGGACGAATACCGTTATCACGAGGCCCTCGTGCACCCCGCGATGATCCTGACAAACAATCCGCGTCGGGTGCTGGTACTCGGCGGGGGGGACGGTTTGGCCCTGCGAGAGATTCTGAAATACCCATCGGTCGAGCGCGTAACTCTTGTCGATCTGGACCCGAACATGACGCAGCTCTCAAGTAGCTTTCCCCTCCTCGCGAGTTTGAATCATCACGCGTTCGACGACTCACGCGTCCAGGTCGTGAACGAAGACGCCTTCGTGTGGATAGAAAATACTGCCGAGCAGCCCTACGACACTGCCATCGTAGATTTCCCAGACCCTAACACCTTTGCACTGGGCAAGCTCTACACCACCCGGTTCTATCGCATGCTGAAATCGAGATTAACGGAGAACGCTGCCGTAAGTGTTCAATCCACGTCGCCCATGTTCGCGCGAAATTCCTTCTGGTGCATCATTCGTACACTCGAAGCGGCCGGGTTCACAGTCAGGCCCTACTACGCCGCCGTGCCTTCATTTGGACTGTGGGGGTACGCGCTCGCGCGATCGTCGCCGTTTGACATTCCGCGAAGTCCTCCCGCCGGCCTGCGATTTCTCGATGACCAAACTCTGGTGGCCATGTTCAGTCTCTCGGCGGATATTGGACCAGTGCCTGTAGAGGTGAACCGGCTCGATAACCAAGTGTTGGTGCGCTACTACGAGGGCGAATGGAAACGATTTGAGTGAAATACGGAACCGCGAGCGGTAGTGACCGGATCCTAGATTCAATTCGTCGGCAATTGCGGTTTACTGGGAGTTGAGAGCTGGATCCGGTTGCTACCGCTCGCGGTTCCGTAAAATCATCAGTGATTAACAGTCTGTATGTCCACGTTTAATCGTCGCGAAATTCTGGCAGCATTCCTGGGCCTTCCCGCCGCGCTCGCAGCATGCCGCCGCAGCCCGAACCCGCCGCTGCCTGTTGGCGAGATCGTCGGAGCCTCCGATGTGTTTGGTCATCGTTTGCGCGATGGCCAAAGCATTCAAGTCCCGGCGGATGCATGGGAGCGCGTCCCGGTAGTTATCATCGGTGGCGGTGTAGCAGGGCTGACCGCCGCCTGGCGCCTGCTCAAATCCGGCTTTGAAGACTTTTCCCTGATTGAACTCGAAAGCGCCCCGGGCGGGACGTCTCGGTCTGGATCGAATCGGGTTACCTCGTTCCCGTGGGGCGCGCATTACATTCCGGCACCTATGAAAGAAAACCAGGCGCTCGTATCGCTGCTCAGTGAGATGGGCGTGATCGAAGGAGGGAACAAAGACGGCGAGCCAATCATCGGCGAGCAGTTTCTGTGTCGCGATCCCGAAGAGCGAGTTTTCTTCAAAGGTCGTTGGTATGAGGGGCTCTACCTTCACGCGGGCGAAACAGACGAAGACAAAGCACAACTGGCGAAGTTTAATGAAGAGGTCGGTCGTTGGGTTTCATGGCGCGACGGCAGCCGCCGGCGTGCGTTCACGATTCCCGTTGCTGCTTGTTCCGACGACGCGGCGGTGACTGAACTTGATCGGATTTCGATGGGAGAGTGGATGAACCGGCGGGGTTTCACGAGTACTCGGCTTCGGTGGTCGGTCGACTACGCCTGCCGCGACGACTACGGCATGACCCTCGATCAAACGAGTGCGTGGGCAGGGTTGTTTTATTTCTGCTCGCGAGTGTCAAAGCCGAACATTGCATCGCAGCCGTTAATCACGTGGCCCGAAGGCAATGGACGCCTGGTTAATCACCTGTTTGACGGGGTCAAAGGGAAGGTGCACCTCGATCGCGCCGTAATGGAGCTGATACCAGTCGAAGAAAGTGGGAGCGCGCGCGTAGACGTGGTTACGATTGATCGTGGCGGACGAAACCCGCGTGGCTTGAAAGCCGATCGGGTCATATTTGCCGCGCCCCAATTCATGGCTCGGTCCGTTGTGCGGCCGTACCGCGATCGTCCTCCTTCACACATCAGCGAGTTTCAGTTCGGATCGTGGATGGTCGCCAACCTCACCTTAAAGGATCGACCCGCTGTTGGTTCGAGACGTGATTTTCCACTCGCCTGGGACAACGTCTTATATGAAAGCCCGTCGCTGGGCTATGTCGTGGCTACGCATCAGCGCAGTGTTGACCGCGGTCCGACTGTATTCACTTACTACTACCCGCTCTGTGACCATGATCCGCGAACCGCTCGCTCGCGGCTGCTGGAAACGGATTGGGGCGGTTGGGCAGACGTAGCCCTCACCGATCTCTCGCGCGCACACCCTGACATCCGCAATTTGATCGAACGCCTCGACGTGATGCGTTGGGGCCACGCGATGATTCGCCCCCGTCCCGGATTCATTTGGGGCCCGGCGCGGCGCGAAGGAGCAAAACCATTTCGCTCTATTCATTTTGCACATTCAGAATTGAGTGGTGTGGCGCTCTTCGAAGAAGCATTCGACGTTGGGCTGCGGACGGCGGACGAGGTCCTGCGCAAGCTGTCGGTGAAAACGGTCAATGGTAGAGCCGTTTGAAACTGAGGGCCTACGGTAATTGGCAGGTTGGGAAGGTGGGCAAAGCGTTGCGCGTCCCCGCTCCAGCGTAGCGTCACCGACTCTATTTTTCTTCAAGACTACTGGAATGAGGCAGCTAAGAAGTCAGCCGCTTTTCTGGATAGCGAAAGAGGCTACGCTTGAGCGGGCCCGCGCTAGGCTTTGCCCATCTTCCCAAGTGGCAAATTCGCTTAGCTTGAATCGTTAGTTCAAAGTTGAGTGGGTTGTATCTCAGCGGGGGCGCGCTTCGCTTTGCCCCCTTCCTGACTGCAACTTAGCGCCGCATGAGTGCCAACGCAAGCTGGGGCGCCCACGGAGGGACGCCCCTACACTAATGTGCTTTACTCCCACCGCAAGGCCTCGTAAGATGCCGACCGCACGCCCGTTGAATTCAACCCAATCTCCGTGGAGGCCATCATGGACCCTGGTCGCCTGTTCTTCCTGAGCAAGCAGATGGTGTTGTTCGCACTTGCTTTAGGAATCATTGTTCTGACGAGCACCCTCGTTGTCGCCCAGGAAAGGGCTGCGAAGCCTAAGCCTGAGACCGCATCTGGTGCGCATAGCGACGCCGCCGACGCGGACAACGACTATTCCAAAAAAATCAGGGAGTACACCACTGAACCATACTTCATGACGGAGTTAGTCGATCATCTGCCGATGTCGGGAAAGGTGCCTTCGCCGGATAAGGTTCTCGGTTACGTGGTCGGCACCCCGAACAAACTCACCTACACTAAGGACGTCCACCGTTATTTTCGTGAGATCGCCAAGGCTAGTCCTCGAGTGCGCGTATTCTCCGCGCCGGAGCGGTCGGAGGAAGGCAAAGAACAGATTCTGGTTGCCGTTGGTGATGAAGCTTTACTCGCACAGCTCGATCGCTACAAAGAGATCACGGCTAAGCTTGCCGATCCGCGCAGGATTACTGAAGCGGATGCGCAAAAACTAATCGGCGAAGGGAAAGCTTTTTACTGGGCCTCCGGCTCTATTCATTCGCCGGAGACAGGTTCGCCCGAGATGTTGATGGAACTTGCGTATCGACTCGTGGTCGAGGAGAGCCCCTTCATTCAAGCCATTCGCAAGAATGTCATCGTACTGATAACCCCGATCCTGGAAGTTGATGGCCGAGACAAGATGGTTGATATCTACAATTATCGCAAAGCCAACCCGGCGAAAAATGCGCCCTCACTTATCTACTGGGGCAAATACGTCGCGCACGACAACAATCGCGACGGGCTGGGCATGGCCCTCGCGCTAACTCGCAACATGATGAAGACCTTCCTGGAGTACCACCCCGCAATCCTGCACGACCTTCACGAATCAGTTCCTTTCCTTTACACCTCCACCGGCACCGGTCCTTACAACGCCTGGCTAGATCCGATTACCGTCGACGAGTGGAATCTTCTTGCCTACCACGAAGTGGAGGAGCTGACGAAGCGCGGCGTTCCGGGTGTTTGGACCCACGGCTTCTACGACGGCTGGGCGCCAAACTACATGTTCTATGTGGCCAACGGCCACAACAGCATTGGCCGGTTCTATGAAACTTTCGGCAACGGTGGTGCGGACACGATGGAGCGCACCGTCAACCAGCAAGCGCAGCGCGACTGGTTTCGCCCGAACCCGCCACTTGCGCGCGTAAAGTGGTCGCTGCGTAACAATATCAACATGCAGCAATCCGGGATTCTCCTGGCAATGAATTTTGTGGCCAATAATAAAGATCGGTTCCTCCAGAATTTCTACCTCAAGAGCAAACGAGCCGTTGCCAAGGCGAGAAATGAAGGGCCGGCGGCCTACGTCATCCCTGCTGATCAATCGCGGCCGGTGGAAGCGGCCGACATGGTTAACTTATTGCGTCTGATGGGCGTGGAAGTCCATACCGCCAACAAAGAGATCAACATCAAGGATCATAAATTCCCAGCCGGCTCATACGTCGTGCGCATGGACCAGCCTTACTCGCGGATGGCGGACATGATGATGGACACCCAGTATTACAATGTGAACGACCCGAGACCTTACGACGATACAGGTTGGACGCTCGGCGCACTTCGTAACGTCAAGACCGTGAGGGTGGTTGACGTGGTCGTTCTCGAGGCACCGGCGAACCTGCTGACGAGTGATGTACGCGTGCGAGGTAGGCTCGTCAGTTCCGATTCGACCGCTGGTTACATCATCAACCACAACACTGAGAATACCCTTGCGACGCTGCGTTTCAGATTGAAGGATCTGAAAATGAGCGCGGCAGAGGACCCATTCAAAGTGGGCGAACGGCAATTCAACGCCGGATCGTTCATCATTAAGGCGGAGGGCAATCCTGCTGATTTGCGAAAGCAGCTTGAGTCGGCCGTCACCGAGTTGGGCCTTACCGCACGCGCAGTTGATAAGCTTCCTAAGGTGAAGTCCCATGTCCTCAGGGTGCCGCGGATTGCGATTCTCCACACCTGGACCAACACCCAGAACGAGGGTTGGTATCGAATTGAATTCGACCGTCTGCAGGTTCCCTATTCATATATCTCGGACCAGGTGGTTCGTAGCACGCCGAATCTTTGTGAGAAGTATGACGTGATTATTTTCCCGCCCCTCGGCGGATCGGCTCCGACAATCGTCAACGGCATCCCAATGCGGGGCGAGCCTATACCCTGGAAGCAATCGGACCTGACGCCGAATCTGGGAGCATCTCCGGATCAAACGGACGATATGCGCGGCGGCATGGGGTTGGCAGGAGTCGTGAATTTGCAGAAGTTTGTACACGAAGGCGGGCTGTTCATTGTGATCGGCAACAATGCGCGCATTCCCGTTGACTATGGCCTGACTTCCGGTGTGGCGATTCAGGAGCCTCGTCAGCTTCAGGCTCGCGGTTCGATTTTCAATGCGCATTTTAGCGATCGTAGGAGTCCAATCGCCTATGGCTACGACGAGACGCTTCCGATCTACTTCAATCAGGCTCCTCTTTTTCAAGTCAGCGCGCAGACGGGTGCAGGCGGCGGCGGTGGAGGAGAAGGAGGTCCGGCAACTGCGGGACAACGACCTTCCGGAAGAGGAAGCGTCACCGATCCGGATATTATTCAAGCGATGCCTCAAGCCTCGCCGGCACCGTCACGTGCGCCTGCGCGCCCCGGCGAAGATCAGATCACCGAAGAGCAACGGCGAGCCCTGGGAGCGTTTTTCACGCCGCCGGCGCTGCGCCCACGCGTGGTACTTCGGTTTGCACCTGATGAGAAAAACCTACTGATCAGTGGGATGCTGGCGGGTGGAGCCGAGTTAGCGAACGCCCCGGCCGTGATCGATGTGCCGGCAGGACGCGGCCATGTTGTGATGTTCGCGAATCATCCCATGTGGCGGCATCAGACTCAAGGCAGCTTCTTCCTCCTGTTTAACGCGGCGCTAAATTTTGATTCGCTCGATACCGAAAGGGCTGAGCAGCCGAGACGACGAACCGGGCCCGGCAATGAAGAAGAAAACCAGCAGTAATTGCGAGATGAAGGTTCATTTTCCATTGGTCATTTCGCATGCTTGTTTGAGAAATTTTCCATCAAGACGATCCACGAAATCACACAAAGCGACACGAAATCTTGTTAGTGACATTCGTGTGAGTTCGTGGATCGGGTCTAACCGCTACCCTTGGTTGGAACCAAAAAGCCGAAATGTTCAAGTTAGGAGATTACTCCGCATTACGCCTGCTTGCGATTAACCTACCTGCCAAGTAAAATTCACTCGGCACTTCTTTAGTATGGAATTCACTGTTGCAATTACCGGAGCCTCGGGATCGATTTACGCTCAGCGCACACTCGTTCATATGGCCGCGAGCGGTGTAGTTGAACGCATTAATCTGATTATGTCGGAAGCAGCGCAGACGGTGGCGCGGGTCGAACTGGGGACGGATTTGAGGGGGGCGGACAGCGGCAGAATCAATGAGTGGCTTGGTCTGAAATCAGAGTCTAAACTGGTTCATCTCCACCGTCTGGACAACATGGCGGCTAAGCCTTCGTCCGGTTCACATCCGCAGCAGGGCATGGTCATTGTTCCCTGCTCGATGGGAACGCTCGGTGCGATCGCCTCAGGCGCCGGAACAAACCTGATTCATCGGGCCGCGGATGTATCGCTCAAGGAGGGACGCCGGCTGGTGCTTGTGCCCCGGGAGACCCCCTTAAACGCCGTTCACCTTGAGAATTTGCTGCGCCTCGCCCGTGCGGGTGCCCATATCATTCCCGCAAGCCCAGGGTTCTATCATCGGCCGCAAACAATTGAAGCCCTGGTCGACCACATGGTCTTTCGCATACTAGACCATCTGGGCGTTCCACATTCTGAATCGACCCGTTGGAAGGGACTCCACGAACAATCAAACGAATTGGCAGGCGTCGGAGAGGATCAGCTCTCGTAAGCTCAGCAATGGGTACACTGCTTCGAAACGTTCGCACTACACTCGAGATGATCAAGGTCGAGCACACCCTCTTCGCGCTCCCTTTTGCATTTCTGGGAGCGGTGCTGGCAGCGAATGGATTACCTTCAGCTCGCCAGCTTTTGTGGATCACCCTGGCAATGGTTGGCGCGCGATCAACAGCAATGGCCTTTAACAGAATTGCCGATCTCGAATACGATGCAAGGAATCCTCGCACCCAGATGCGGGCGCTGCCGGCGGGTCTTTTGCCCGCGAGTTTCGTTTGGGTATTCACGATAGTCTCGGCCGCAAGCTTCTTCTTAGCCGCCGCCGCGCTGAATCGTCTCACACTGATTCTGGCCCCATTTGCGTTGGCCAGCATCCTGCTCTATTCGTTCACCAAGCGCTGGACGTTGCTGTCCCATCTGGTTCTTGGTTGGTGCTTGTCAATTGCTCCCACCGGTGCCTGGATAGCCGTGCGCGGTGCAATCGACAGCCCCATACCTCTTTTACTTTCTCTGGTAGTAATGCTGTGGACCGCGGGTTTTGATGTGCTTTATGCCTGTCAGGATCGTGATTTTGATGTGGCCGAGGGTCTGCATTCGATCCCCCAGCGCTTCGGGATTGCGCGTTCATTGTGGATAGCTCGGATCCTGCACGCCCACGCCTTTGTCGCGCTGCTTGCGCTATACTGGTTGTCCGAGCTCGGTCCGCTCGCGCTGGCGGGCCTCACTGCAACCGGTTTATTACTAATCTACCAACACCGTCTGGTTAGGGCAGATGATTTGAGTAGACTGAACGCGGCTTTCTTTACTACCAACGCCTTTGTAAGCGTGATTCTTTTCTTGACGTTTGGCGGTGCGGCAATGACAAGGACTTTGCGATGAGTTTTTCTCAAGATCGAAAACTAGTTGAGCTTGCGGATAAGGTCGAAGCTCACGAACGCTTGTCACTGACTGACGGTCTGGCCCTATATGGCAGCGACGACTTACCCGCGCTGGGTAAACTGGCCGACACTGTACGCCGTAGAAAGCACGGCGCCACCACCTATTTCAACGTTAATCGCCATTTCAATCCGACCAACGTTTGCTATGCTGACTGCAAATTCTGCGGCTTCTATCGCACGCCCCGCCAATCCGACGCTTATACGCATAATATCGACGAGTCGCTCAGAATCGCCGGTGAAGCTGTGAGCGAGGGGGCTACGGAATTGCACATCGTGGGCGGGTTGAACACGAAACTGCCCTTTAGTTACTTCACGGATTTGCTATCGACTCTCAAGCAACAATATCCCCCTCTTCATTTGAAAGCTTTCACGATGGTGGAGATCGATCATTTTGCCCATTTCTACAAAATGACGGACGAAGCGGTCATTCAGCAATTAATTGAGGCCGGAATGGGCTCTTGTCCCGGCGGTGGCGCGGAGATTTTTCGCGAACCGACTCGATCGATGATTTGTGCACACAAATGCGATGCAAAACGGTGGCTTGAGCTTTCAGCCAAGGTGCACGCGGCCGGGTTGAAAACGAATGCCACAATGCTCTATGGGCATATTGAATCAATGGAAGATCGAGTTGATCACCTTATTCGCCTGCGCGAACAGCAGGATCAGTCGGGCGGATTTCAGTGCTTCATTCCGCTGGCTTTCTACCCACCCGGGACACAATTGGCGCACCTGCCAGGCCCTTCCGGAGTTGATTCACTCAAGACCATGGCCGTCTCGCGTCTGATGCTTGATAACTTCGATCACATCAAAGCTTACTGGGTTATGCTCGGCAAGCGACTTGCTCAAGTAGCACTCCACTACGGCGCCAACGATATTGACGGCACAATCACTACGGGCGGCGAGCTGTCGGAGAGTTACTCAGTGGAATCGAACAATGAAGTCCAGATGTCAAAAACGGAACTTATCGCTTTGATCGAAGACGCCGGATTTCAAGCCGTCGAACGAGACACGGTTTACAATCGGGTCGAGCGCAGTAGTGTTAGTTTGGCCTGCCGCCGTTGAACAGTCGCTAGCGATAACTTTCTCTCATAACCTGAATTATTACCAACGTTTTATGCAAACCAAACCAGCAGCTCAGAAAATCACCGTGGCGCATTCGCCCGACTCAGATGACGCATTCATGTTCTACGGGCTTGCCACAAACAAACTCGATACAGGGAATTTGACTTTCACCCACGTGCTCAAGGACATCCAAACATTGAATGAAGAAGCAATGCGTGGAACATACGACGTGACTGCGATTAGCTTCCACGCCTACGCCTACATTGCTGATGAATATGTCCTCCTGCCTCACGGTGCTTCGATTGGAGAAAACTACGGGCCCGTGGTGGTGTCCCGAGAACCCGCCAGAGCAGAAGAACTAGCCAGTCTCAAGATTGCCGTGCCGGGTACGTTGACCAGCGCTTTCTTAGCCCTGCGAATCTTTAACCCGGCCTTCGAATATGAGGTCGTCCCCTTTGATAAAATTATTGACGCGGTGCAGGAGGGTCGTTGCGACGCTGGTTTGTTGATTCATGAAGGACAGCTTTTCTACGAATCAATCGGGCTTCACAAGGTCTTGGATCTGGGTGAGTGGTGGCATAAAAGAACCGGTTTACCTCTGCCCATGGGTGGAAACGCAATCCGTCGCGACTTGGGACCACATCTGATTCGAGAAGTATCCAAGACACTACGGGAAAGCATTCGTTACGCACTGGACAATCGGGAAGATGCCTTGCAGTACGCCATGCAGTTCGCCAGGGACATGGATACGGAGCTCGCGGATCGGTTCGTGGCGATGTGGGTAAACGATCTGACGCTCGACTACACCGAACGTGGTCGCGAAGCCGTTGCGCGCCTGCTGACGGAAGGCTTTGAGCGTGGAATTATTCCTAAAAAGGTCGAGGTTGAGTTCATCGACTGAGGACTGACGTAGCCAGCCCTAAATTTCGTTAACGCTGTTACGGTGTTTGAGAGATTGGTGCTCGAGGACCTTGGTTGAGAGATGCTGGGGTGTGCGCGGCGATCAGGATGCCACCCCGCCCAGAAGGGATGACAATGTCACCGCGCACATCATCGGCTAATAGCTTCTATCAAGCTCCTCCCAAAGCTTGATATAGCGCCACTTCCCATGTAGCAACCCTGCCGCTCGGCGATGCTCTCGCGCGTGAGCGCTTGTAGGTGCACGGGAATCTCTGACGCTGCTCATTACCGACGTGAGGACCCTTTAGAAACTTAGCTCTTGTTCTCTTTCGCCCGTCGATCTGAGCTCGGAGGCTGACCAGGAGCGGATTGGTGTCAGCTTGTAGTAAATGGGCGAAACTAAAGTATAACCTATTCAGTGAAGGGCACTTTACACTACCTGCATGGAACTTTGCAATAACAAAGTCTGGCTTTGGCACTCCCGGCCTGCGGGGAGCGTCAAGGCTTTCTTGGCAACAGGAACTTCTGGGGAAGCATCTGAGGGAGTGTTTCGGTTTACCCCGTAGGGCTGGTCTCAACCGCTTATAGTTTGGATGTTAAGAAATGCCAAAAATTAGATTCCACATCGCGATAGCTATTCTGGTTCTCATAACATGTCTCATGGCACCCTCGACGGTATTTGCTCAAAATGGAGCCGCCAGCTCAGACACCCTTAGTCAGGCGGAGGTCGATCGCATCATCAGGGTCTTCACCGCCAAAGAAACTGAATTTCGAAAGGCGCTTAACCTTTACTCATTCAAACGCGACGCAATGATCCAAAGTTTAGGTATGGGGGGCCAAGTCACAGGTGAGTATCATCGAGTTTCCAGCTTCACTTTTGACGACCAGGGGAACCGCTTTGAAAAGATTAGCTTTTTCCCGATGCCCTCCTTCGGCGGCGTGACGCAGGAAGACTTGGAAGACTTGGGTGGGATTCAGCCCTTTGCCTTAGAGCCTTCGCGGATCGACAAATATAACTTTAAGTATGTTGGAAAAGAAAAGATCGACGAATTAAATCTGTATGTTTTTGAAGTGACGCCCAAGGTGGTCCCAGATCCAAAGAAGGGCAAGGAACGCCTTTTTATCGGCCGCGTCTGGGTGGATGATCAGGAGTTGCAGATTGTTAAGACTAAGGGTAAGGGAATCCCGGAGACTAAGATTAACAAGTTCCCTACAGTCGAAACGTATCGTGAACAAATTGGTGGTCGCTACTGGTTTCCGACTTATACGTATGCAGACGAAGAGTTAATCTTCGAGAATGGCGAAGCATTACACATTCGCATGAAGGTGCGCTACTCTGACTTTGCGCCGGCACGCGCGGATGTGAAGGTAATTGAAGTCGATGGTGCTGAGCTCCCGAATCAGGAAGTGAAGCCCCCGCCTCCCAAGCCAAAGCCGTAGAGGTGCAAATTCTGCTCTACCTTCACTCGGACCGTAACTCTCGGGCAATCGTTGAATGGATCTGCTTCACCAAAGCCTCTACGGCTTCCTCAGATGAAAGCCCCGCTGTAGCTACTGGTGGGAGCAGCACGAACTCGATGGTGCCCGGCCTCGACTGGCCGGTTTCCTTGCCCATTAAGACATCAGTATTCTTGATCGCGACCGGCACAATAGGAACGCCCGCCTGAACAGCCATGTAGAATGCGCCTTTTTTAAACGGCAGAAACCCACCAGGCTTCGCCCGCGTCCCTTCAGCAAAAACCCCGAATGAGATTCCTGATCGAATCCGCTCTGTTGCAGCAGTAGTTGTTTCCAGCGCTCTTTCACGATTCGACCGGTCAATGGCCATTATGTTCACGAAGCCCATGCCGTATCCCAGAATCGGCACCTTCAATACTTCCTTCTTCGCCAGCAGTCCGATTCGCCTTCCGGTGCAAACAAAAAGTGTAGCCGTATCCAGATAAGATCGGTGATTGGCTATGAAAACATAAGTCTGCTTCGGATCGAGAAATTGGGTGCCTCTAACAGCTACCTTCATGCCACTCAATCGCAGCCAATTGCGTCCACCAAAAAGCGCCCATGGATAGACCAGCTCAGGCTTTCCCGCCAGCCATGACACAAGTAGCACCGGTATCCCAACGATTACTAAGAGAGCGCCGGCAACAAACATGGACCACCAATAGTGCACCCGCCCTGCGATGTTGAAACGGCCACTTATGCTAGACTCGGCCGTATTCGACCCCGAGGTCGCAGAACTCTCATTGAACAACTTTTGCGAAGGGTTTTCGGAATGTCTCATCAGCGGCTGCGGATCGCGTGTCTCGCTCTCTTACTTGTTGTAATCGGTTCTAGCCCGGCGGTTCTCGTTTATGCCCAGAGACCTGCTGCGGCGCGAATAATAACTCCTTCGCCGCGCTCGGTGCTCGGGTTCACTCCAGGTGATGATCGGACGATTGCGGACTGGAGGCAGATTACAGACTATTTCGCGAGATTGGACAAGGCTTCTGACCGCGTGTCTGTACAGACGATCGGGCAATCGACACTTCGGCGTCCCATCATTGCCGCCTTGATTAGCGCCCGTGAAAACATACTCGCGCTCAGCCGGTATAGAGAGATTCAGCGGAAGCTGGCGGATCCTCGCCAGGTAGCGACTGCGGCCGAGCGCGATCGCCTGATCCGCGAAGGCAAAGTGGTGGTGGCCGTGTCGTGCTCTATCCATTCGACTGAAATCGTAGCCTCCCAGATGTCGATGCAGCTCGCATTTGACCTCGCTAGCGCCCAGGACCCGGAGACTCGTGAGGTGCTTCAAAACACAATTCTGATACTAATTCCGTCCGCCAACCCGGATGGTATCGACATTGTAGCTAATTGGTACCGCAAGACGCTGGGAACGCCCTTCGAGGGGAAGGAGCCTCCCGAACTCTATCATCACTATGCGGGACACGATGACAATCGCGATTGGTTCATGCTCAACCTGAAAGAGACGCAAGCCATAACGCGCATGTTCTGGAAGGAGTGGTTTCCGCAGATTGTTTACGACATCCACCAGCAGGGGCCAAATGGCTCGCGATTCTTCATTCCTCCGTTCTTCGATCCCGCGAATCCGAATATTTCGCCATTGCTTTTACGGCAAGTAGGACTGATAGGCCATAAGATCGCCGCCGACTTGCAGGCAGCAGGTACTAAGGGCGTAATTACAAACTCGACCTATGATACCTGGTGGCATGGGGGCTTTCGTACCGCCCCTTACTTTCATAATTCCGTCGGTATTCTCTCCGAGGCAGCCAGCGCTCGGCTAATGACTCCAACGACGGTAACCCGCGAGCAGCTTTCCCGATCGACTTCACGGGGTATGCGTAACGCGCTCGAAGCAGCCACAAACTTTCCTGATCCATGGCCCGGCGGCGAATGGCGGCCGCGAGATATCATGAACATGGAATTAATTGCTACGCGCTCTGTACTCGGAATCGCTGCTAAATTTCGCTCCGAATATCTGAGAAATTTTTATGAGCTGGGTCGTCAAAATACGACGGCTATCGCGGCGCCTGATGAGCCAATTGCTTATCTAATTCCTGCGGGGCAGGGTCGCGATGAGTCAGTGGCTAAGTTGGTTGGCGCATTAGTCGAGCAGGGTGTCGAGGTTCACAGGCTCGATCGGGAGTTGCATGCTGCTTATGGACCGCAGGTACTGCAGCGCACAAACTCTGCCAGCGATAAGCTGGGAAGTTACCGAAGGATCATTGCTCACACGTCCGGATTTCACGAGGTACCGACCAGTAGCTACATCGTGTTTCTAGGTCAGCCACAGAGACGAAATGTCCTGGCTTTGCTGGAACCCCAGGTCTACCCAAATCGGACCAACTCGCAAGGCGAAGCAGAGCGTCCCTATGACGTGGCAGGGTGGACCCTGCCTATGCAGTTAGGTGTGGATGCGCTGGCAGTCACCGCTATTCAGGAGTCCGACGTCGATCGACGGATGTCACTAATGCGTGACGCAAATGAAGTTCGTAAAGACCTAGCGCTTCCGTTAAAAACCGCAGACTCCTCTCCGATTGCGAACCCGCTGGGACAGCCCCAAGCATCGATAAGAATTGGGATCTACAAGGGCTGGACCTCAAACATGGACGAGGGTTGGACGCGCTTCATCTTTGATACCTTCAACGTGCCATACAACTCTGTGCACGATGCCGCCCTGCGGCAAGAGGATCTCTCGGCTAAATACGAAGTAATTGTCCTGCCTTCTCAGCGAGCCCGCGAGATCATTGAGGGCAATCTCGCTGGAACTTATCCCGAGGAATTCACTGGGGGTATTTCGGGCGCAGGTGTGGCCAAGCTTAAGGGATTCGTAGAAGCGGGAGGCACGCTTATCTGCTTTGATGCTGCTTGTGAGTTACCGATCAAACAACTCAATCTCCCTTTGCGGAACGCCCTTGAAGGACTTCAATCAGGAGACTTTTATTGTCCGGGTTCCGTGCTTTCCCTCGACGTGGATAACACCCAGACTCTCGCGCATGGTTTGGCCCGCAATGTTGATGGCTACTTCATCAATAGCTCGGCGTTCGAGGCAACTGACCCCCGGGTGCGAATTGTTGCCCGCTATGCAAAGGAAAACCTTTTGCGATCTGGTTGGCTGCTCGGCGAAGATAAACTGAAGGGACGAATCGCCCTCGCCGAAGTTCCTCTGGGAAAGGGTCGGATAGTTCTTTTCGCTTTTCGGCCGCAGCATCGCGGCCAGACCTGGGGTACGCTGCCCTTAATATGGAACGCCCTCAGACCGCGTTCGAATTGAGCGCGTTCGTTAGACAGCACGTCAACCCATCTCCGGTACGCAGGTGTACGTTCAGTTTGAATTGTTTGGAACCTGAAGGGTATAAAGTTAATCGCGAGGGGTAAGCCAACAGGCGCTGCCCGCGGAACGGGTTATATTACTGGCCCGACCTGAGAGGGTCGAAACATTCACGCGCCGGTATGACTTTTTCAAGGTCAGGACATTCTTTTTTCCCGAGCCGTGGGCGTCGCGCAACGCTCGCCCACGGCTATTACTTAAATCACTCCGGGATTCGGAATGGCGCGATATTGCATCGAGACTGAACCAGCGCCTACGCAGGGAATCGCTTGCCCGAAGCAAGCCCTTCGGCGTATCTTAATCAAAGTTGATCTCTCCTCCGGTAGCATCATCAAGCATCTATTTGCGCGCCTGAGCATCAAAGCGTGTTGTCAATCGTGCCGCGCACTTACAGGAGTTTTAACCATGGAGAAGTCTTTCGTCTGCCTACTGATCCTCTCCCTGTTCAGCACCGCTTCAGTCAATCCTCTGACAGCCCAGACGCGGGAGCGCCGCGTAGGTCAGAATCCTTCGTCGCCTAACCCCCCGACTCCCTCTCGACCACCGGTGCTTGGTGGAACGGGCACGACCGCAGGACAACCAAGCGTACAGTCTCCAACAATCAATAGCGGACCAGAAGAAGTTGAAGCAGGCGACGTGATTCGAGTTGACACCACGCTCGTTACCCTCCCGGTGAGTGTTACGGATCGTAATGGCAGGTACATTCCAAATCTTAACAAGGAGGATTTCCGTCTCTGGGAAGACGGAGTTGAACAGCAGGTCGCCTTTTTTGCGTCTGTAGATAAACCCTTTTCCGTGGTGTTAATGATCGATACGAGCGGTTCAACTCGATTCAGGATCGAAGACATTCAGGACGCTGCGATCACGTTTGTAAACCAGTTGCGTTCGGGCGATCAGGTAATGGTCGTCTCATTCGACGACGGTGTAAAGATTTTGTCTGAGTTCACCGGTGATCGAGCCAGACTTCGGGATGCTATTCGCCGTACGCGAACAGGCGACGGCACTAAGCTGTATGATGCAGTTGACCTCGTAATCAATCAGCGGCTGAATCGAGTCTCAGGCAGAAAGGCTGTGGTCTTGTTCACGGATGGGGTGGATACAACCAGCCGTCGCGCATCTTATGCCAGCAATATTCGCGACGCAGAAGAGGTCGACGCATTAATTTATCCGGTGCAGTACGATACTTACTCCGCCGTGAATAGTGGTGGTGGGTCGACCTGGCCGGGTACGCGGCGGGTGCCAACCTCACCCGCGGATATCCTGATTCAGATTCTGGGTGGAATGGGCCGTGGCCGCTCAGGCGGTGGCGGTGGAATAGGGTCAAGCCGAGCCGACTACGAGCAAGCCAATCGCTATCTCCGAGACCTCGCCGAAAGGACAGGCGCCAGACAGTTTCAGGCTGATTCGACAAGCAATCTCGCCTACGCTTTCAGCAATGTTGCCGAAGAGCTCCGACGGCAGTATACCCTTGGCTTTTATCCGAAGAGACCACCGCAACAGGGTCAACGTCGACAGGTTCGAGTGCGCGTAAATCAACCTAATCTAGCTGTTCGAGCTCGCGACAGTTACATCTTTAATGGTCCGGGAGCAGCCAGCAAGGATAGTACCGCACAAAAGCCTGCGCCTGTTCTACGCAGGAAATTTGCAGAAGAGCCAGTGCAGAAGAGGAGCTAAGCTCGACCGCTGATCCCACACCAGCCGCAAAGCTACTTTTGATTCGAACTCAGAACAGCCAATCGACAGCGGGCCGGCCGGCCGAAAGTGCAAACTCGCCCAATCAAGCACCTACCCGGCGTTAGATTTTCGTGTCACACTAAAAATTGACTCTGCCGTTCGCTTGGTGGGCCAAATTCTGTGCAGTACGGTCCCGATAATCCATAAGACTATCGCGGTCAGAAGAGTCAGCACTAACCAGAACTTCCAGTATGCATTGAACGTTTGCTGCCATCCTGGGTCTACGTGGTGGGCTACGTTCACGTTTAAATTAGCAGGCGTCAACACCCGCGACAGAAATTGAACGAGCAGATACCAACCCAGAGCATAGCGCCACCCGGCTGGATCCATTCCCACTCTTCTGATTGTGAAGATTCCTACGATTAGTCCGCCTACATGGGCCAGGGTGGAAGACAGAAAGATTCCCCAAGTCAACGCAACGTATACTAACCAGACCATGAGACCTGGAAACATCCAGATGACTGCTACCCGGATCAGTAGGGCGTTACTAAGAAAGAGTCCGATCGCCAGTACCAGATTTCCGATATTGCACATCCAGAGCATGTGTCCCAGTTCATTGATTCTCCAGTAGTGAGCCGCCTGAGCTAAAAAAAACGCTAGCGGAAAGAGTCCCACTGGACGGAACCACAAGCTTGGGAATTCATCTTGTGGAAATGTCGAAGAAGGCTTTTCCATAAGGATAACCATTTAAAAAACAGCTTATATCATTTTACATTCGCTCCAATGCTGATTTTCGTTTTAGAATAGCTCTTAAATATGCTGTCATTAGAAGCCCTCCTGGAAAAATCCATTCCCGAACTAAAAGCTCTATTTATCGATCGCGCTCGACCTGTGCCCCGCGGACTTGTCGAAGCACTCGAAACGGATCCACGGCAGGGGGCTCAACATCTTGCGAAACGCATTCGTACGCGTTGGCGCAGTAATCGTTCTGAGGGGCAGCGCCTGCACTCCCTGCTCCGATTTGAAATTGAGCTATGGGCCGAAGGTTACAGTTTCGTCGCCGGTGTGGACGAAGCAGGCATGGCCCCGCTGGCCGGTCCCGTTGTCGCGGGAGCGGTCATTCTTCCACGTAATTACAAGCTGCGTGGGCTCAATGATTCCAAAAAGATTCTTGATGCAGAGACCCGGGAAGAGATGGCGCAGCACATCAAGCACGACGCTGTCTGCTGGTCGTTTGGATTTGCTGAAGTCGAGGAAATCGACCGCATAAATATCTACCACGCCGGTTTATTGGCAATGCAGCGAGCATATCAGGGTCTTAGCTGCGTTCCCGATTTCGTTCTTGTTGATGCCCGGCGAATACCGAATTGCCCCTCTCCACAGCGCGGCATCATCCATGGGGATGCGTTGTCAGCGAGCATTGCGGCGGCCTCCATAATTGCGAAGACCACGCGCGATGCCTACATGCTTGAGCAGGATAGGACGTACGCCGGATATGGCTTCGCGTCTCATAAGGGTTATCCCACACCTGAGCATTGCCGCGCGCTTAAAGAACTCGGTGCGCTACCCATCCACCGGAGAAGCTTTGCTCGGGTGCGGGAAGTCATGGGATTGGATCCGGTCCAAACCGAGCTGTTCGAGCATGCGGCAGAGGCATCTGGGGAAGTTGCAGCCGCCGGACTCATTTAGAACGTGTCGAAGGTGCAATTTGTAAGATAGTTAAAGAATCACCTTAAGTCACGACAGACATGGCACTCACCGAATACAAAAAGAAGCGAAAGTTCGACAAGACTCCAGAACCCGGTCCGAAGGAAAAAAGGACGAGGACCGGCCGGATGTTCGTTATTCAGAAGCACCGGGCGACTCAGTTACATTACGACTTCCGCTTGGAAGTTGACGATGTATTGAAGTCGTGGGCAGTCCCTAAAGGACCGTCTCTTGATCCAGCCGTCAAGAGGCTCGCAATGCAAGTCGAGGATCATCCGGTAGACTACGCAAAGTTTGAAGGTGTGATACCCGAGGGAGAATATGGCGGGGGCACAGTGATGGTCTGGGACTTCGGAACGTATAAACCTGAGAATACCGACGATGTCTCCCTGGCGCTCCGCAAAGGCGAGTTAAAGTTTTCCCTCAACGGTAAGAAGCTGAAAGGATCGTGGGTGCTGGTAAAGACCCGGGATCGCCAATGGCTCTTGATCAAACATCGCGATTACTACACGACCAAAGAGGAAGTCACTGAAGTTGCCCCCGCGTCAATTCTCACCCGGCGAACCCTAGCCGAGATTGCCGAAGATGAAGGCGGTGACATCAAGAAGGCTGCGACGGGCGATCCGAAGAAACTCCCTCCGCGCACGGGCGTTAAGCGACGCAAGAAGGGTCAGAAGGCCAAAGTCTGGCACAGCAAATAAGACTTCACTTCAACTCTCGCTTCAAATGCACAGGGGCCGCCCCGCGGGGAATTCCGCCTTTAGCCCCCTGTCCAACCTGCAAACTTACTTAGCATGAGAGACAGCCCAAAAATAATAGAGAACAAGCCTTCGTATGACAGTCGGCCCTGAACTACTCGCGCCGCTGCCGTGTAAGGGTGAATCTGGCCCTGCTTCTCATCACTCACGTGGATAACGGTGGCGCCTAGAGTTTTCAGATAATCTGCTATCAGGCTGCGATGACAGCGCCACCATAGCGCCTCAGCACACATAACCGCAGTCCTGTTCTTGCGCGCGAGTTCAGCCAATTGTTCAAGTCCCTGTTTGAACTCCACTGTTTCCATGTGATCGGCACGCACGAAATGACGGATTCCGCCACGCATTATTCTTCGAATCGGGCGACGGCCGGCGTCTGCCCCCCAGAGCTGGCAGGTGGTGATAGCGAATTCCGCCACCCGCAAGAGATTTCGACAACTCTGAGCTGTTGAACTGGGGGTATCGCCGCGATCCAGGAAAACTTCTGACGTCTACCAGGGTGTTAATTTGATGTATCCTGAGAATTTGGATGAAGTCGGCGGCGACACGAGTCGAATGGCCGATGGTCCATACTGTTGGCCATGGCAATTCCATCTGTGACACCTCATTTGAACATTCCACGGAGTGTTGAAATGGATCGCATCTTGTTTACGGTGGGAGCTAACAATAAACTTCAACTGTCTGCTTGCCGACCTCTGAAGTGTTACCTCAATCAGCCAAAGCTGACCTCGCCACTTGACCCACGGCGACTTGCAACGCTCAGATGAAACCTTAAAGATACGCTTCAAGCTTGAAGCGTCCACGTTTAGCCAAGAGCGGTTTCCATAAGTCACCCAACCGGCGTATGCGTGCAGGGACGTTGTTTATGCGGAAGTCCTCGATCGTGATACCCCGTTCGAGCTCGCTCCACGCCACCGGAGTTGAAACTGAAGCTCGAGGCTTTGGTCTGATTGAGTAGATCGAAGCCAGGGTCCGTCCCCATGAGTTCTGGTTGTAGTCGACCAACACCCTTCCCTTGGGTCTTTTGGAAACTTGATAGACTGCGGTCAACAGCTCCGGCGCCTGCACGGCGAGTGCATGAGCAAACTCCTTGGCAAAGCCCCACACCTGTTTCTGGGTTGGACCACGTACGATGGGAACGTAAACATGTATCCCTTTCGAGCCGGTAGTCTTCGCGTAACAGGGAATCTTCAGAGACACCAGGGCTTCTCTGATAAGCAGTGCAGCCTCCACAACTTTCTCAAAATTCGCCCCTGGCACTGGGTCTAAATCAAAATGGAGGTAGTCCGGGCGGTCCACATCGTCGCACCTTGCATACCACTGATTCAGGTCGATGCAGCCGAGATTAATAAGCCATAGCAAGGAGGGGACGTCTTGAATCATTGGGAAATCGATGACGTTTCCCGACGAATGTTCAATACTACAAAGCTCAATCCAGCTCGGCCGCGGGTCCGGGGCGCGCTTCATGAAGAAAAAGTCACCCGCCGCGCCATTCGGGTACCTCTTCATAACCATTGCCCTGTCGGCCAAATGCGGGAGTAAGACGGGCGCCACGTCGGCATAGTACTGGATTAGATCACGCTTTGTGATTCCCAATTCCGGCCAGAACATCTTCTGAAGGTTTGTCAGTTTGACGATTCGCCCATTGAAGTCCAGCTCAACTCCCTGTGCACCCTTGGGAATCTTAACTGTCTCTGCTTTTGTCGAACCCTTACGCGCACTGGAGGCTCTTAGGATTTTCGCCGGGTGACATTCACTCGTCGCGGGTTTGGCTTTCGACATCTCTTAATGTGAAACGTAAAGGGTAGTGTCAGATACCAAGAGAGAAGGACAGGGGGGCTCCGATGATTGTATTAGTTAAGGTATCACCTGAGGTCCGCAACATGCTAGCGACGCGCAACTCATTCCCCGGAGATATCCTCAATCTCTTTCTCAATGGCACGCAGGCCGTTCATTAGAACCTCGCGGTGCGCGTTATGCCTGGCGCTCTCCAGCTGTTCTAACATTCGTGACCGTGAGAGCTGCAACGACTCCAGTCTTTGCAGGCGAACACGAGCTTCGAGGGGCAACCTCGGCTCTCGTTCCTCAGCGGACTGGCGTTGATTCCCTTCCTCGACCTGGTCTTCGAAAGACTTGCCCCATCCAATGGCCACGTTCAGATTCTCCACTCAAAAACGGCGCCAAACTCGCGCGCGTTGCGGTAGCTCGATCCATCCCAAACTTTGGGGAGTCAAATGACCGTGCCATCTCTTACCACCGCATTCTTCGGAACGATGATGATTCCATCACGAATGTAGAAAGATCCACCTTCACCATCGGCGTTCTGAATTCCCTCCTCGTTCAACATGCGGGCATTGCTCCCGATGCGAGCGTTCTTATCAATAATAGCCTTCTTGATAATCGTGCCCTCTCCGATACCCACACGCGGCAGGCCGGCGGCCAAATCAGCATGCATCTCCTCAATCGTTTGGTAATAATCGGCGCCCATCATGAAAGACGCGTCGAGATGAACTCCTTTTGAGATGCGGCTTCTCAAGCCAACCACCGAGTTGGATATTCTCGATCCATCAATGATGCAGCCTTCGCTCATGATCGAATCCTGGATCTCTGATTGTTCGATCTTTGATGGCGGCAAGTATCGTGCTCGGGTATACACCGGGGCCTCGGCATCAAACAGATTGAATTTCGGAATCTTAGAAGTCAGATCCAGATTGGCGCGATAGAAAGCAGTGATCGTTCCGATGTCTCCCCAATAACCGTTGAAAACGAAGGCCTGCACCTTTCCAGACCTTATGGCTCCGGGGATAACGTCTCTGCCGAAATCAACCCACTCCGGATCCTGGGCCAAAAACTGTTCCAAACGGTCATACTTAAAAACGTAGATTCCCATCGATGCCAGAAAGGGACGTCTACTTGCTTCCTCAACACTCAATCCCAGAGTCGTAGTATCTACCAGCATCGACTCTAATTCCCTGCCTTTGGGTTTCTCCTTAAACTCGATTATCCGTCCAGTCTGATCTGTTTTCAGCAAGCCAAATTCGCTGGCAGATATCTGATCGCTCGGTATTACCGAAACGGTCACATCGGCATCAGACTCATAGTGGCGAGCAAGAAACTCGCGATAGTCCATGCTATAGAGATGATCGCCCGATAGTATCAACAACGTATCGATACCCCAGTCTCCAATATGCGGGAGAACCTGACGAACCGCATCTGCCGTACCCTGAAACCATTGCGGACTCTCGGGCGTCTGTTCAGCGGCTAGAATCTCAACGAAGCCATCCGAGAAGTGCGAGAAGCGATAAGTCTGAGCGATGTGACGGTTCAGCGAAGCCGAGTTGTACTGCGTCAGCACGAACATGCGTAGGACATCCGAGTTTATGCAGTTGGAAATAGCAACGTCCACCAAACGGTATTTGCCGCCTAAAGGAACAGCAGGCTTGGAGCGCTGTTGGGTGAGCGGGAAAAGGCGCGTTCCAGCACCTCCGCCGAGAATTACTGCGAGCAGTTTGCGGCTAGCGGGCATCTCTCCCTACCGTTATTACGGGGTGGAATTTCAGAAAGCAGAATAGACGCAAAGCCTTGTTACTATCAAGACTGGGCTGCGCGGTAGTGTCAAAGTTTGAGAATCAATTCGTAGAACGATCCACGAAATTGCACCAAACGAACACGAAAACTCTTTCGTGCCGTTTGGTGTGGTTTCCTGGATCGTTTTGTACGGCTCCCAGCTGATTCGTGAGAGGTGGGAACTAATACGCGGCTGAGCTGCTGCCTGCTGGTCTGTTGCCGGCAGCCTCCTGCGCAATCTTCACGCCGACACTTGCGCCAATGCGGGTGGCGCCTGCCTCAACCAGCTTGCGCGCATCTTCCAGGCCTTTGACCCCGCCTGACGCTTTCACACCCAGCTCAGAGCCAACCGTGCGACGCATCAAAGCAATATCGGCCACCGTGGCCCCGCCCTTGGAGAAACCAGTCGAAGTCTTCACGAAGTCGGCTCCAGCTGACTTTGCCGCCAGGCAGGCACGCACTTTCTCTCCGTCGGTTAGCAACGCCGTCTCAATAATTACTTTGCACGTTGCCGCGTATTCGTGAGCAACTTCCACCACTGAACGAATGTCGTGCTCGACCAGGCAATGGTCACCACTCTTCAAAGCGCCGACATTTATCACCATGTCTACTTCGCGTGCGCCATCAAAGATCGACCGCCGCGCTTCGTATGCCTTAACGTCTGACAACGTGGCTCCCAGAGGAAACCCGATGACCGTGCAAACCAATACGCCGGTCCCCTGCAAATTGCATGACGCCGCCCTTACCCAGGTGGGATTCACGCACACGGAAGCGAAACGGTAACGCGCGGCCTCTTCACACAGGCGTTTGATGTCTTCATCCGTGGCCTCAGGTTTTAGGAGGGTATGATCGATCAGGCCCGCCCAGTCTCTTGCCGAAGCAGTTTCGCCGAGCACCAGCCCAATACGTGCGGCTCCGGCGTCGACGACACGATGCATCCTCTCGGGGCACCGGTTGAAACACTCGGAAGTGCACCCGCACAGATTTGCCTGTTGCCCTCCGTCGCCATTAAGACGCGCCACGATGGCGTCAGTTATCTGCTCGATTAGTTGTTCGAGATTGCCGTTGTGTGAAGGTTGCATTGATTCTGGAACTCCGCTTTTCGGAAGCTCCCGGTTAGGGTCGCAAGCATTCTAGCATCATCACGGCGCACCGGGCAGACGGTAGGCGGAGGTGGTTGGTTAGACAAAGGCAAAGCCATACAACTCGAAACCTGAGGAGCGGCCGATGCTAGCACCAACTGGGCGTTAACCATGGAGTGCGCAGGCAGAGCGAAGCGGCGAAGGCGCTTCGGAAATGCTTCTTGCTCGATACATCCAAAGCGGTGTCGCGCCGCCCTGTCCACCGCACTTCAAGGGTTGAGTGATAACATCCGGACGCTACCCGCTATGCAGGTGAGTTTTCACACAACATCGCCTCTGCGGTTAGGTTACAGACCGAAACGTTCGCTACTAAAATCCAGAGCAGGGTGCACTACTACCAGCGATAAAACCGAACCCTCGGGACCGCTAAGTAAAGATAGCAGGACTTCCCGCCCATTCTAATGTGTCGATGAGAATTAACGCTGATACTGACGCTCGATCGCTTCAATCTTAGAAACCCGCTTGCGATGGCGGTCTTCACTGATGTCGGTGGTCAGCCAAGCCTCAACTATCTCACGCATCTCACGGCTGGTAATAGTTTTACTACCCAGCGAGAGGACGTTGGCGTCGTTATGTTCGCGCGAGTTGCGCGCTACCGCAACGGAGTAACACGCCGCGGCACGCACGCCGGGGACCTTGTTTGCCGTAATTGCGCTTCCAACACCCGCGCCGTCGATAATGATTCCGACATCTACCGTCCCGTCGGCCACTGCTCGAGCGACGGCGTGAGCAAAGTCAGGATAGTCCACGGCATCCTCGGAACTAGTGCCAAAATCGTGGACGCGATGACCTGCGTCTCCCAGAAATTCCTTGAGCTCCTCTTTCATTCTAAACCCGCCGTGGTCGGCCCCTACGGCAATTATCCTGGAGGTTTGTGAACCGCGCCTGGGCATGCGCCGTTCTAACTCGATCTTTTTTTCTTTTATGATATCAGCGGCGAGGGACGTCAGGCGCGCACCCTCGGCGATGCGTAGGACGGCGCCCGGCTCCAGCCCACGGACGTCATCTTCGGTGATGATCACCTTCGACGATTCGTCGCGCGTGACGGGCGCAGTAGATTCTGAATTCTGGGGAGCCGCATCAATGAAACGACTGGCTGGCGATGAACTCAAGACATTTGGAGCGGCTTCCGAGGAAACGGCCTTATCCAGAACGTCACGCACGAGTGCGCGAATGCGATCGCGAGATGATTGATCAATCATTGAAACGTCTTGTCTTTAGCTCAGTTGAGGTAAGCAGATCAAACTCCAACTTTTTTGGAGGACGGTCCAGTCCCGCCAATTTGCAGGTCAGGAAGCGGACCCTGTCACCGCTCTTACGACGAAAATAACAACTCGCTTAAACAAAACACAATTCTTCTCACCTTCAAGGGAGCTTCCTCGCATGACCGGTAAATGATCAAACTTTTGTCTCACGAAAGGTCGCTGAGTGGCTTTCAAGCTTGAGTCGGGGACAGGGGTCCCCTTTCCTTACCTGCAAATTACAATAGGTCTAGTTTGGATTTCCACACAGCTGCTTCCCCTGTCAGTGGCTAAGCTAAAGACTCATCACGCAGGTTCAAGAGCCTTCCCGCCGCTGCCACAGTCTTGCCTAAACGAACAGCGAAATCAACACGACCCAGGTAGATACCACTCTTGCCAACCTGAAAAATCAAAGTCTCCCGCCCGGAGGGCTGCCTCACCCTCACGGGTTTTTCCATGAATGTGTGCGTGTGACCACCGGCGATGAAATCAATGCCGTCCACCTGCGCGGCCACTTGCGAATCGCCAATAGCCCCCCCTCTTGGTTCAGGATAGTAGCCAAGATGCGTCATCGCTATGACCATCGAGCAGCGCTCTGTTTCGCGCAATATCTTTACAACCTCGCCCGCCGCCACCACCGGATCGCGATAAGTAACCCCTTTAAAATTAGCCGGCGTGATCAACCCGACCGGACTGATACCTAACCCAAACAAGCCAATGCGCACGCCCTTGATCTCCCGGACCACATATTGCTTGACCCTGCTCTCAAGAGGCGTCCCGCGCACGTCATAATTCGCGGAAACTAGATCGAATTTTGCAAATTGCATTGCCGCGGCCAGGGCGTCAACACCATTGTCGAATTCGTGGTTACCAAGCGTGCCGACATCGTAGCCAATCTCCGACATCGCTTTGTATTCCACTTCACCCTTATAGAAATTGAAGTAGGGAGTGCCCTGAAAGACGTCACCCCCGTCGATCAAGAGAGTATTGGGATTCTCCTTGCGCACTCGCTTCACGAGGGTTGCTCGCCGGGCCACGCCACCTTTGCCGGGATTGAGTTTATCGTTCGCAGGTAGCGGATCGATCTGGGAGTGAGTGTCGTTCGTGTGCAGAATGGTGATTAGCGTTTCGCCGCGACCGGAATGCAAAAGCGGCGCGGTTAATGATCCGGCCCCGCTGCCAGACGAGAACGCCAGGTCCCACGGGCGAGCAACCAGGCTTGTGCCGAAGATCGCAGAGGTAGTCAAGAACTCTCTTCGTGTGATCATCTTTGCGGGCTCTCTGGCTTTTGAGCGTCGGGACCAATCTGGACAAACCGGTCATCCAACGCTGACTTGATGGCCCGGCCGGCAGCGGTTTCAGCCTTCACACGCTCCATGAGTGCGTCGCGAATTGTAACGCCGAGAGGTCTGACGTTTTTCCCCTCCTGTAAAATCGCATACCTGCCGCTGCCAAGTTTGAGAAGGTAGTCAATGGTAACGATAGAGTAAGTAGCTTTGGGATCGATCTCCATTTCCCTGCCCTGGCTGTCGAGCAGACGGGCGCTAACCAGTTCCGCTTTGTTATCAGCATTCATTCGATATTTGATACGTGCTCCTGACAAGGCATCGCCGGCGGAAACGACTACATTCAGGAGTTTCAGTAATTGTTCTCCGCTTAGATCAACTTCGGCTAGAGCATTTTCAAAAGGTAGAAGCTCAAAAATGTCTGCAGCCCGCAGTCCCCCAGCCGCAATAGTGTTTTTGCGCAAGCCGCCACTATTGGTGATGGCGAGCAAAACGGGCTTTCCAAGTTTTGCGCTCGACTGAACTCGAATACTATCAGCCACAAAGTTACCGAGATTCCCCGCACCCACTGGCCCCTTTTTCAACTCGACCTCAAGCTTTCCAATAACGACTTCAAGCGCACGCACCTTCGCGCTGTAGGGGGTCAGCATTTTCTCGAGCGCCGGATCATTGGCGATACTCGCATCAACGAGAACCTCGCGAACGCGGCCCTCAAGTGTTGCAGGTACAGTTGCTGAACCTGGCTTGCTGGCTGCGCTCCGCCTTCGTGCGGAAGTTCGCTTGCTTGGAGCAGTTGGCTTGCCTGCAGAGGTTGGCTTGCTTGCGGCAGTTGCCTCGCTAGTGCAGGGCTTCTCAACTACACAGGGTTGAATCGGCTTTGTCTGCGGGGCCGCCACGACTTGAATAGAGATGATTAGCACGCCGAGCATGAACAAACTTCCAAGCCAGGCATGCCTCCGCCAGGATTTCGCAGACGTTTCTGTTTTGTTTGTGGCTGGATTCGACTTTGACATTGACCTCAAGGGAAGAGCTTGCATAGTATGTCGCACCACGGTCCCATACGCAAAGGCTGCTAAGCCAGGCACTGTAACAATCTGTTTCGATAGTTCCTGAGGTGATAAATTGGCTACGTCTTCCGCCCAAATACCATCTGAGTTCAGCAATCCCAATCTTGAAGTGCTGCTGTCGGAGCAGCAGATTCAGTCTCGCATTAAGGAGTTGGGCGTTGAGATTACTCGCGACTATGTTGGACGCAACCCACTGCTTATCGGAGTGCTCAAAGGCGCGTGCTTCTTCATGAGCGACCTCCTACGCGCAATTGACACGCGACTGGGCATTGAGTTTATGGCGATATCGAGCTATGGCTCGTCAACTCGAACCTCCGGTGAGGTCCGCATCCTCAAAGACCTCGACGTGCCCGTTGAAGGACGTCACTTGATCGTGATTGAGGACATCGTCGACACGGGCCTGACCCTCTCCTATCTTATGGCCAACTTGAAATCGCGCGGCGCCGCCAGTGTAAAACTCGTGGCTCTGCTCGACAAATACGAGCGCAGAGAGCGAGAGGTGGAAATTGATTATCTTGGCTTCCAGATTCCCGATCATTTCGTGGTGGGCTACGGGCTGGACTTCGCCGAACGCTATCGAAACCTGCCTTTTATCGCCGTCTTGAAGAATCCCGACCAGGGATAATTGCGTCAACTTTCTGACCTAAACGGAGGCGTCTCGCCTGCAAGCGCGACGCTCAACTGTCTCAACCTGAGGAGTCTTTCATGCTAAAACATTTTTTGGCAGTTCTTGCCTTGATCATTTTCCTATGCGCGCCCCATGCTTACACGCAGGAGGACTTTTCGAAGGTTGAAATCAAAGCGGAAAAAATTGCCGGCAATGTTTACATGCTGGAAGGGCGGGGCGGCAACATCGGAGTCTCTGTCGGCAGCGATGGAATCCTGATCGTCGACGACCAGTTTGCTCCGCTCGCGGACAAGATTAAGGCCGCATTGAAAACACTAGGCGAAGGCAAACTCAAGTTCGTCTTGAACACTCACTGGCACGGGGATCACACGGGCGGAAATGTGGTCTTTGGTCCCGAGGCGCCAATTATCGCGCATGATAATGTACGTAAGAGACTATCAACCGAGCAGAGAATCGAAGTCTTCAAAACCACTGTTCCCGCTTCACCAAAAGAGGCTCTGCCGGTAATAACCTTTGGCCAATCCTTGTCGGTCCATTTCAACGGCGAGGAGATAAAGGTCATTCACTTCCCTCAAGGCCATACTGATGGCGACAGCGTGATCTTCTTCACCGGCTCAAACGTCGTGCATCTGGGCGATGATTTCTTCGCCGGCCGATTTCCCTTTGTCGATCTTGGCAGTGGAGGCAGCGTTGAGGGGCTAGCTAAGAATATCGGAGAGATTCTCGGCAAGTTGCCCGCCGGCGCAAAGCTCATTCCCGGCCACGGTCCGATTTCCACCGCGGACGATTTAAAGCTCTACCACCGGATGCTTGTGGAAACCACGGATATCGTACGCAAGAAACTGGCCGCGGGTAAGACTCTGGCGAAGATAAAAACAGAAGGGTTACCCGAGGAGTGGAAAACTTGGGGGACAGGATTTATTAAGACCGATTTTTGGATTGAGACTATCCACACCAGTCTTTCAAAGAAGTAGAATTCATAAACGCGGCGGCCACTATTTTAGTTCGCCCTGTCCCTGAACGGGACTAAGTCGGTAGCCGAGGGCAACGCTCCCGGAAAACTGTAAAAAGCTACCCGACCCCTGAAAGGGTCGCACCGTGCCAACCAAAGCTCCAACCTGTGTGATGTCGTCAGTCGAGACTGCGTCCACTTTCAGGGTCGGGACCGAAATCTCACTTACCGGGGGCTTTGCCCCCGGCTACTAACTCCATGCCCTTCAGGCATGAACGTTCTGCAAACCCTCCAACTCTTTTTCCGACAGGCCCTTCAAGCTCCCCTGACCTCCGTCAAAAAGCTGCGCCCGGCTGTCAGCCTTAACCCAAAATTCTCAGCAACGGTCTGGCCGATGTCCGCAAGGGAATCACGCTTGCCGAGATTGATGCCCGCGCGGGCGCTGTTTCCATAAACAAGTAGGGGCGCATACTCGCGGGTGTGATCGCTCCCCGGAAAAGTAGGATCGTTTCCGTGGTCGGCTGTGATAATCAACGCATCATCATCGCGCATCGCCGCCTCAATTTCAGGCAAACGCGAATCGAAATGCTCAAGCGCCCGCGCAAAACCTTCGGTATCGCGCCGGTGCCCGAAAAGCATGTCGAAATCGACTAGGTTGGAAAAGATCATTCCGCGAGAATCGTCATTCAACGCAGCAATCGTCTGGTCAATAGACTGTTCGTTGTTTTTGGCCGTGCGATCCTGCGTCACGCCATTCGAATCGTAGATGGAGGCAATCTTGCCAATGCAGACGACGTCCAATCCTTCGTCTTCCATAGCTACCAGCAGATTTTCTCGGGGCGGGGACACCGCGTAATCGTGGCGATTCTCCGTACGGTAGAAACCACCGGTTTCGCCAAGAAATGGTCGGGCAATGACTCGGCCTACTTTGTGTTGACCATCCAGCATCCGTCGCGCCGTCCCGCAGATCTCGTAAAGCTTCAGGAGCGGAATCACCTGTTCGTGTGCGGCAATTTGAAAAACCGAATCGCCGGAGGTATAGACAATGGGCTTTGCGGTCCTGACATGCTCGTCGCCAAGCTCCTTGATGATTTCTGTTCCTGAGGCTGGAACATTTCCAAGAATTCCGGGGACACCAGTTTCCCGAATAAATTGATCGATGATGCTATGAGGAAATCCGTTTGGATAAGTGGGAAACGCCTTCTCCAAAATTATCCCGGCCATCTCCCAATGGCCCGTGGTTGTGTCTTTGCCATTTGAACGCAAAGCGCAGCGTCCGTAGGAGCCCTGAGGTTCCGCCAACGCCGACACGCCTTGCAACGGTCGAATGTTACCCAGGCCGTAACGCTGCAGGTTTGGCAGATGAACCGGGCGTGACTCGAGTATGTGTCCGAAAGTGTCGGAGCCCTTGTCGCCCCAAGCCTCTGCGTCGGGCATCTCGCCGATACCTGCTCCATCGAGCACTATTAGTGTAATGCGGTTAAAAGGATTGTCATCGGACGTAATCATTTCCATATGTCATTTTCCATTTTTATTCGGTCATTTTCCCGGATCTCATTTCGTGCAGTTTCGTGTGGCTGCTCTGAAAAGAATTCGCTGCGATAGGGCAAACGACCCCCTTGCTGCCGCAAGACACGACAGGAACTTGAATGAAGAATTAACAGCGTTTAGTTCAGGCCGCTGTCGGCAATTCTTCGATGTTCACTTTCAGGCCGAGCATCTGCAACCGCCGGATGTGGTAAGCACGTTGCTGCTCGGTATTCCGCCGATCAAAGTAATCACCGCCGAGTTCGGTGTAGCTCTGATCGCGCTCCAAAACATGGTAGATGATCACCAACAAAGAGTGGGCCACCGCGATGAGCGCCTTCTTCTTTCCCAGGCGTTTGACCAGACGGTAGTACTGAGCGCTCAGGTAGCAGTTTTTCTTCCTGGTCACACCCAAAGCCGCTTGCACCAGCGCCGCGCGCAGGTAGGTGTTGCCTTTGCGGGTGCGGCCCTCAAGCGCTTGCCGCCGGAAGCTTTGTTGCCCGGACACTGTCCAGCCCAACTGGCCAAGTGTGCATCCGTAGGAAAGACTTCGCGCATTTGCACACCAGCCTCCGCAATCGCCACCTCGACCACGCGCGGCCCAAGTCCGGGAATCGTATCAAGAATCTCTCGGGCTCGGGCCAACCGAGGGTGCGCGGGCGACTGCAGCTGCTGGTCAATCTCCTTGATGACCGTGCTTCCGCTGTTTCCAATTCGCTCCAGCGGGCGAGCAATTCGCCCAGCACCAACCGTTGCGCCGTGGTCAAGCGCCCAGGCAGCGCGCGGATAAGCAACGCTCGCTTCTCTTTCAACTGCCCACCCGCCAGATCGGCCAGTTTGCTCGGCTCTGTTTCCCCTTCCGCCAAAGCCCGCAACATCGCCCGTCCCGAGGCGCCCAACACATCCGTGGCTACTTGTCCCAGTTTGATGTTGGCCGACTCGATCAGTTTCTGGATGCGATTGGCGACCGCAGCCTGTTCGCCCACCAGGCTCTCGCGATAGCGCGTCAACTCCCGCAACTCGCGAATCTCTGGGGGCGGGATGAAGCTCGGTTGCAGCAGGTCGTGGCGCAGCAAGTCGGCCAACCACTCCGCGTCTTTGACGTCGGTCTTGCGACCGCGCAAAGCCCGCGCGTGTTCCGGGTTGACCAGGATCACCGTGAGCGCGTCTTCCAGCACGTTAAACACCGGCTTCCAGTAGACTCCTGTGCTTTCAATGGCCACCTGCGTGCAACCAGCAGCAACCAGCCACTCGTGCAACTTCAGCAGGTCATCAGTCATGGTCGAGTAGGTGCGAATCTGCTTCGTCCCATCGGCCCCAATCAGACAGGCCACCAACATCTTGGCGTGTACGTCAATGCCACAGCAGACTTCATAAACGACTTTCATTTTGGCTCCTTTCGCCCAGCGGGGAGAGCCTCCAAAAAGAAGCTTCTGCTCTGCAAGTTCACGCGCGCGCGTGACATTATTCGGTGGTGCCTCGGCGAGGCTCTCGGATCAAACTTCGTGTCGGGCTCGGCGAGCAGTCTACCGGCACCAGCAACACTCGATCTCCATTCCACGCTGGGGAATAGAGTCTACATTAGAGATCAAGTTTTCATTCTCGGTGGTGGTCCCCCGAGGGACCATGCTTAACTTCGTGGATCGTGTGCTTGGCCGAGAGATAAGAACGATCCACGAAATCACACGAACGGACACGAACAAGAAGTCAAATGCCGAGTGACGAATGAAATGAATGAGAAATGAGAAACATGAGAAACGACAAATGGAAAGATTTGTTCAGCTCTTGGGAAGATATCCCTCAGCCCCGGCTATCCCTTCGGGGCAAAGTACCCTTCTCTCGCTCGAACTTGTGTCTTATCAGGAACGCCGCGCACCTCGATGCGAATTGCTCGAAATTTCCCATCGCGTGCCTTATTTGTAGGGTAATAACCCAAACTGTATTGCGTACCGATTTCGTTTGCTACCTGGGCCAAGGCAGCGCGAGCATCCTGTAAGCTGGCCGCCACGAAATTCTTGCCGCCGCTGGCCTTTGCCAGGTCGTTCATCTCCCGACGAGCGAGATTGTAAAGATCGCGGCTGATCTGCATCCGCTCAAACGATCCCATCTGGCAAAAGTCCAAGAAGTCTTCCGAGCTAGCGCGCGGCACAAAGATCGCGCGGTAGCGCTTGAGCTGTTTCACCGAAAGACTTAAGCGACCATCATCCTGGCAATCCTTCAGTAGCCGATCCTCGACGAAATCCTCGGTGTTGACCTGAATGAAATAACAAGAGATTCCAGCGCCGGCCAATTTTGCTCGCGCTACGGCGAAGTCGGTATCACTGGTCGAATCGACCCCATCAGTTAAAGCAACGAGAGCACGACGGCCACGCACTTCCTCACGCGGCGGCTCCCGAAAAATCTGCCGGGTGACCCGATCCAGCGCATCGTAAAACGGCGTTCCGTTCGCGGACCCTAGACCCTCAATCGCTTTTTGAAGCGACTGTCGATTTGATGTCAGTTCAGAAAGCACTTCGACCGTCGCGATCTGCGTGCTCCCTTTCCGCTCAGTGTTGAAAGCGACTATCGCGACCCGGTCCCCCGAGCGAAGGCTGCTGATAAAAGCATTTGCGGCCTGGCGGATAAGCCCAACGTCCGCCCGGGTCGAGCCGGAAGTATCAAGGAGTAGGGAAATCTCAAAGGGAGCCTCAGTGGTACCGAAGTTTGCTATCGACTGTTGTTGACCGTCCTCGTACACCAGAAAGTTTTCGCGGCGTAATCCCGGCACCGGTCGTCCCGAATTGTTTTTAATTACTGCCGGAACTGAGACGAGCTGGGTCTCGACGCGCACGACGTCACCCTCGTCTACATCTTCCTGCGCCGGCACTTGCGAGCCTTTTGGCGTCGTTGACTGATTTTCACTTCCCGAGACTCGCCGCGGCCGCTGCTTCGTTTGTTCCTGGCCCATGATCGGCAGAACGGCAGAAAAAAGGCAAAGTAGCAGCAGGGTTAGAGTTGTCTGGCGCGATCGGAAAAGGAGGTTGGATTTGCTTGCTTGCATGGCGATAAAATCCGGGTCGAAGTTTTGGTTAGAATATAACTGCAAATGCCGAGACTTCAAAAGCGCCGGCTCAAGCCCCGCCTACTTGCAGGTCGGGAAGGCGGACCCTGTCCCCGCTCTTACGCTGGTAAGAAAATCGTTTGGGCTAACTGCTCAATTCACTTCACCTTCAAAGGGGTTCCGATGGTCGAACCCCAACCCAGGCATAGCTGAGATGCTTTCCAGCTTGAGGCGGGGACAGGGTCCACCTTCCTAACCTGCAAACTACCGTACGCACTCTGCTTTCGCACAGCCTATTACGCTACCTTGACAGTCCCGCTGCGGTTCTCTTAGCATGACGTTCGCTCGCGCGACTTATGATAATCGTCGCAATTTTAGTTAGACCTCTTGAAGCGCGTGTTCAGGAAAGGTTAGTAGCGCCGGACATCATGTCCGGCAGTGGGGCAGCGATTGGCAGGAATGCCTGTCAAGTATAGAGGCACGTATGTCAATGGTAGACGGCTTCCTTTACACGGAAGAGGTTGGGGGTTCGAATCCCTCCGTGCCTACCATTTACTATTGTCAATATAGGGATTGCTGTCTGCGGACAGACAGAGTATCGTGCGGCAGGGCACGATTCGATAGTCGAAATTGCCCGCCCTGGGTTTTTGACATTTCGCGGTTGAATGCGGAGTCGTAGTTCAGTTGGTTAGAACGCCGGCCTGTCACGTCGGAGGTCGCGGGTTCGAATCCCGTCGGCTCCGCCAGTTTTCAATAACTTAGCGCCCGTGAGGTGCTACTGAATTAGCTCAGAAACAGCCACTGTGCCGGTAGTTGTGCCAGTTAGTTTCTGAGCTATTTTTTTCACTGGCTGCCTTTTGAAGCACTTCGGCTACTATCAGCACACGAGAGCATGCATCGGTGGAATACTCACCATAGATGCGGTCGCGATCGCGAACAAATAGCGCATACTTACGTCGTTTGGAAAGCTTCGACCAATTGCTGTGCAGTCCCACTGGCCGTCGGATGGGCAGTTACTCGGAAGTGCAGCACGCGTCGTTCTCTCATTGCTTAGGATAAATAGAGAATGCTAATTTCCCGGCTTCAGTTACGATTTGCAGGAAACTCCTATCGGGAGCTTTAGCAAGCTCCGATACAGACTTTGTGGAGCCGCGCCAAAATACCATGATCGAGGACTCTCTACTCCGAGAACATAGCACCGCCCAATCAGTTTGCCCCCGCTTGGCAAACTCGCCGCTGATGACGTTATGTGGGTCGGCGCTCAGGTACGTCTGAGGAATCGTGCAGCCGCGCCCCCGGAAGATACTGCACGACATTTTCAGGGAGTTGAAGGAAGGCTGCCGGGCGAAGACGTATGGCCGCTGAATCCGCGCCCTCCCACTTATCCTGAGCATTACCGCTATGAGCAAGGCATAACGCTACGAAGGCAAGGGGAAAAGTAGTGAGGACTTTCATTCTCATAAACCTCCTAAAGAGAGAGACAGCTAACGCCGGGCTTCAGCTGCGCGCTCACTCAACGCAAATGAGAGACATCGTGGCAGCGCGTCGCTGCAAGCGCTTGTTCGGTTTCGCCTGGAGGAACTACTAATAACTTTCAGCACCAAGTCTATAAGAGAACTCAACAACGGCTACGCGCTCTCCTGCAAGCCTCAGTTTTTCCTCAGCTTCGGGTGTGTAAGGAAGATAGTCAGAATGACTTTCTTCGCCAAAAGAAAACCTTCGATCCATTAGCCGAACCAGAAACGGTGCGGACCGGACCACGCGTAAATGTTTTCCCGCGGTCCTCGAAGGTCTCTGGTCCAGCCAATGAGAAATCCGGTAACCGCTCAGAACACAACCTAGGTTGTAAAGTTCAAAGCCTAGAAAGAACTTGAGGTTCTGCGTGCGAGTCTTTGGATTCCCGTAACGCAACCTCCAGATAAGCCACTGAATTCTTCCCATGGCGATCCTCGATAATGAAAGAAACCGAACGCTGCGCTTCAGCTGCGGCGCGCGATCGGCCTTCAACCGCGAAAAAAAAGACTATTTGAGAAGCACGCTATCGCGCCGTCAGCTGCAAGCGCTTGTTCGGCTGCCGCGATTAGACGAGCTTGTCATAATCCGCGTGTGAGCCAATCCAAAACCACACAATGGAAATCAGCTGCGTCCAAGCGCCCGGTAATGAGCGCCAACCCGAACAGACCATAGCCGATCAATCTTCTTGAGGTGCAATGATTGGTGATGAGGATCAGCTTTGAGTAATTCGAAATTCTTATCAGCAAGCTTTCGCACGGCCTCTGGGAGACCACGGTAACGCCGCCAGAATCGCGGCGAGGTAAGATGCTTCACAACTTCTCACAGCGACCAGACTCAAGATCCTGATCGGCTTCCACAAGCAAAGAATCTAATCGCCCCGCCTTCAAATCCTGCTCGAGCTGTTTGTCCCAGAGCTGCGCATGAAACTCTTCAAACCACTCCGCTAACTCGGCCACCTTTGCTGGCGGCAGCTGGGCAATAGCGATTCGATTTCTTTGCCATCCATGATTCGCAGTCTAGCGCACCCGTCTGAGTATCATCAACTTGGCGGCCGAACGCTGGCCTTCAGCTGCGGCGCGCATCGGCATTCAACCGCGGGGGAGTAAGATTACTTGAGAAGAATGCTATCGCGCCATCAGCTGCAAGCGCTTGTTCGGCGGCGACGGGACAGCTACTGCGAGGGATGCGAGAAACCTTGAGGATCGACCACATCCGAATAGTCTGGCTTGCTCGATAGTCTCACTGGCAGCTTGGCCTCAACGATAGCTTGGATTACAGCTTCAGCCTCGGCGGGTGTTTCGGCCTCAGGGTTTTCACGGTAATACCACACAACCCCATCCTTGCCTAGGACAGCAAGACCTCGCATCAGTTCATCCAAAGAGACTTGCGTGCCATTGAGAAAAATCTTGCCAGCCCCGTCTACTCTCACCTTGGCAATCGTGGAAAACCCATTGAGGGGTTGAGTATTGGCCATACCATTCTTTCCATTGACGTTGCCGGGATTCGATGTCTTTGAAGCACAACCTTGGACATTGACATCATTGTCATCAGGATCAACAACGCAAATAGTGAGATTTGACTCTTCATCGCCATTCAACTGAGCCGCCTAACGCATAGGATTCTTTCCGAAGTCTCGGCGGCGGTCAAGGTTGGCATGACTCAAGTTCTCGAAGGAGTGTGGTAGCGAACCGGCGAGCACTTCGGAAGGAATTGAGTTGGACGAAACCGCGGGCGGAGCTATGGAGATTGAATGGAATCATGGAGATGCGGTAGAGGTGCGGAGAACGAGGACAGGTCGCAGGAGAATGAAAAACGCGAGCGAGAGGACGGCTTTGATCGTGGATGGGCAAAGCGACGCGGAGCGGGGCGGCGGAAGTGAAGGTGGGTTTGAGTGGAATGCGAGCAGTTTGAGGGGAAGGCGGGCAGAGTCCGGCATCTCCGCGCGTGCTGGAATGAACGGGTGGTGAACGAACGGGCTGGTCCAAAGTTGCAGCGTAGCCACTGAGAGACTCCTCACGAAGTATCCAACTTATGATGAATCGAGAACCTGAGGTGCAGCGCCCGACGCGTGGTGATCGTGAGGAGCGCAGTTGCCAGGGCCTGAAAGTGGGGCCAGGTGTGCAGTGAGCTTCATAGTTCCCATGCGACAAGCCGGACACTGCCGCAGAGATTCACCGGTGATGGTTTCATAGAGCGATTGGTAGTCACGGGACTGAGGCTGGTTGGTAACGGGGTGGCCTGCTGTGTCGCCGAGCAGTTTGCGGCAGAGCGCCAGTTTGTCGCGGCGCTGACGATTGGCCAGAAGTCCGAACTGGCGGAGGCGTTGAAAGCCGCGCGGCAGGGTGTAGCAGGAAGCGTCGGATGAACTCCTCAGCTGTAAGAGTCATGGCTCGGTGCCGATTGCCGCGGGCGTACTCTTTCCAGGAAAAAGTAACGTGGCCATCTTTAAGTGCAAGCAGGCGGTGGTTGGAGATGGCGACGCGGTGAGTGTAGCGGCCCAGATAAGCCAAGACCTGCTCTGGTCCCCCGAAGGGAGGCTTGGCATAGACCCACCACTCGCGTCGCCGCAGACTGATGAGCAAGCGTTGGAAAGCGAGTGGTTGGGCCAGGTAGGCGCTGGTGCCGTGAAAGGTAAGTTTGTGGTTCTTAAAAGCGCGCGTCAGGGCTTCCAGAAAGAGTCGGCGGAAGAGTCGCGCGAGCACGTTTACTGGCAGGAAGAAGCCCTGACGAGAACCAAGCCAGCGCCCATCAGTTGCTAAACCGCCGCCCGGAACCACGCAATGCAGATGCGGATGATGGCGCAGAGTTTGGCCCCAGGTATGAAGTACGGCCAGGAAGCCTATCTCGGCGCCGAGGTGTTTGGGGTCCGCGGCTATAGTGCGCAGCGTCTCGGCGGCGGAGGAGAACAGCAGGTTGTAGACGAGGCGCTTATTCTGCAGTGCCAGGGCAGCGAGTTGCTCAGGCAGGGTGAACACTACATGGAAATACTCGACTGGCAGGAGGTCTGCGATGCGCGCCTCCAGCCAGCGGGCTTTGGCTAGTGATTGGCACTTGGGCAGTGGCGATTGCGACACGAGTTGTAAGAGATACGCTGGTGACCGCAGGTGTCGCACTCGTCCAGGTGTCCGCCCAGGGCCGCGGTACGGCACTGCTCAATGGCTCGCATCACACGGCGCTGCTCTGGCGACAGCGGGTGCGTGAGTCGAAACGAAGAGCCGTGCTGACGGAAGATGTCGGCCACCTCCAAAGGAGGTCGCATGCTCAAAAGCGCTCAGGGTCGTCGGCAACTGGATAGGCCAGAAGCTCCAGCGGGCTCTCCGTGGCGCGCACGGTCTTAGCGGAGACATGGGTGTAGATCTGCGTAGTGCTAATGTGGCGGTGACCGAGCAGGCTCTGAATGATGCGGATGTCGGTGCCGGTTTCCACCAGATGCGTGGCAAAGCAGTGGCGCAGCATTCTCACTGTTACTGGTTTGCTGAGGCCGGCCTCCAGACCCGCCTGATGACAAGCACGCTGGACCACGCTGGGGTTGATCGGTTGCTCCTTTCTCATACTGGGAAAGAGCCAGGTGGCCGGTCGCTCCGAGCGCCAAGTAGAGTCGCAGTACCTCCAGTAGCTTCGGCGAGAGCATGACATAGCGGTCCTTCTGCCCCTTACCCTGACGCACGCGAATCACCAGGCGCTGCGAGTCGATGTCCGAGACGCGCAGGTGGGTGACTTCCGAGAGGCGCAACCCCGTGGCATAGGCAGTCATGAGGATGGCGCGAAACTTGACCTTCTTGATCGCGTCAAGGAAGCGTATGACTTCGGCCTGGCTCAAGATGA